>Ga0206843_10046_pt1 | contig 42127 bp, 32 predicted proteins | sample Alteio_BWOrgCont_21_FD_152869 | JGI IMG/M metagenome (GOLD analysis project Ga0206843, IMG submission 152869) | Enriched cells from forest soil in Barre Woods Harvard Forest LTER site, Petersham, Massachusetts, United States -... | ecosystem: Environmental > Terrestrial > Soil > Temperate forest >...
CCGAACCCTTGGAACCATCCATTCAGCCCCCAAAATATGGCAAAAAAGAAAAAGGAAGAGGACATCCCAAACAAAATGTTCAAGATTCCCGTCATGATAAGTCCAAATGCCATAAAATACCGAGGATTGGACCTGTCTGAGAGGATGCCGCTTGTAAATTTGCTGATACCATAAGTGATGGCCCAAATGCTGCCAAGCATGCCGAGGTCAGCTTTATTGAAACCTAAATCTTCGATAAGGCCCGGCATGGCAAAAGTAAAACTTTTCCTAGTAAAATAATAAAACGCATAGCCTACGAACATCGAATATAAAATGCGGATGCGCCAATACTTGTAAAGAGTTTTTACCTCGGTCTGATCTTGTATTTCATCGATGTGCTCTGCGGGCTTGAAAATATTTAATAGTGCTGTCATCGATTATCTCCTTATGTATTAAAACCTTAAAAGTACGTCGCCTCTATAGATTACTAGATTTTAACGGCAAAAGTGATACTATACCAAATTAACCTGATAATTATCAATATTTTTTTATTTCATTGGAGCTTTGCGTCTATCCTGCGGTTTCTTCAGATCCTGCAATTTTTTTAAACATTTAAAATCGAATTTTTGTTATATTTTATTGACGCTTGAAAATGGATATGGTAGAAACTCGACTTTAAGTGTTTTTTTCTTGAAGTCCGCTGTATGCTTAGCATGAAAAAAATTGTTTTAACTTTGCCAGGGCCCCATGATAAAACTTACTGTAAATCCGGACTTACAGCCGGATGTGAAAATATTTGATCAATCCACTGTCATCATAGGATCTGATGTTCCTACGACTTCGGATATTTCTTTGCCTGGAGAATCTTTATCTCCTATGCATGTCAAAATCCAGGAGCAAGACAACTGTTTCATCATTATCAATCACGCAAATGACCCATTTGTTACTTTAAATGGCTTTCCTTTTGGCAAAAAAACATTGAAAGAAAATGACATCATACAAATCGGCCGCACCACGATACGATTCAACGGAGAAAGTTCAAGGCCAAGCCAGGATCCCCAAGAATCAAAGCCTGCCTCCTCTGCCAATATGCAAATGATGGGAACCGATGGGAAATTGAACGATATCTTAGAGCAAATCATTAATAATCAACGGGTTGAGAAAAGAAATTATAGCTCCAAAGAATCTTATGATCTCCGAATGTACTCGGGCAACAAAAAAGAAGACGATACCGTCCATAACCTCTTGAATCAAAATATCGACCTAGCACCTGATATCGATGATCTTGAAGGGCAAGCAAACGACCTGCTAGCCGATGAGGAATGGAATATTGAAACAATGGATGAAAAAGATCTCCAAGAACTGCTGAAGCAAGTCGAAGACTTGGAGGACCATCCCAAAGAGGCAAAAGACGAGATTCCCTTCCCTTCTGGTAATAGAGAGGATGAGGATGCATCCACCCTTCCTAAAACGGATCAACTTGATGATTCACTACAACCTCAGCCCTCTTTTCATTCTTTAATGAACCAAACAACTTTGACTAAAAACAAGGGTTCCCTTAAAGATTCCTACATGAGTGAATTTGAGGATGAAAACCAACGATGGAATCAAAATAAAAAATTTACAAAGAATGAAGAGAATTTGCCTGAGAAATGGAATTGGAAATTAATCGGCATAATAGCAGTCATTTTATTCATCCTGTCTTTCATTTTAGGGACCTTCTTTTATACAACAATGATTGCAAGTAATTCTGAAGAAGAGATTAAAGCCGCAGAAAGTATTGCAGACGTCGCCATGGCATTGACTTTTGCTCAAGTGAACCACATCAAACCGCAAAACCAAAATTGGTCTGATCCTGAATTTTTGAAAAACAATTTGCTAGCCGTGCTTTCTACAGACAGCATTCCATTGGCTCAATTAGACAACCATGGCCAATTCAGCAATCTCTCCTATTTATTGCGCATCTATACCAACAATGATCTTTCCCAATTTCTCATCATCGCACAACCAGCTCCAAGCTTATTGCAATGGCTCATTCCAAAAGCATCCATTTTGGTATACTCTAAATCGATGGAGCTGCGGAAAACAAGCGATCTAAAATCCATCAACAGGTTATTGCTCAATCCCACAACATTAGATGGAATGAGCGCTATTGAACTAAGTCATGTTGTGAAACAAGGCGAAATTATTCCCCTTGAAACACTGGCTGCAAAAGAAAACCCTGGAGATTTTAAGCTACCTCCAGCTTTAGCTCACATAAGACCCGGAGCCGAAAATCTCATTTACAATGCTCCGAGATATTACCATTTCGGCGAAGGTTTTTTAAAGAAGGCTCAAATGCTGGCCCATAATCTTGAGAACAGCTATGAATTCGCCTTTTTTCAAGAGGAAATGTTTGAACTTGCTAACTATCCTAACATCGTCCTTTACACCTCTCATGGTATTCAATGGGCCAGGCAATCGCAAAAGCAAATCAATGTATTTTTGCCAAACAACAAAATTTTGATTGCCTATTTAAAGTTAAATCCCAAAGGGATCATCACAAACTCTCAGCTTCTTATGGACGAGGGACCATCGGATGTTGCGATAGCATTGGATCCTTCTCTTACTATTACCGAAACGAACATGGATATGAAAAATGATATCCAACAAGAGAATCTGCCCACGACCAACGACATGGAAGAATCACTAATAGAAAGTAGGAATGGCATTGATACATTGCACCCCCTCTATTCACAACTTAGGACATTGTCGACAGACTATAAGAATGCCCTGCAGCCTATTGATAATGAAATCAAAGCCCTATTAGAGAGCAGCCATCTTGACGACAATATCGCTTTGTTGGACCGTTTGCAGAAGTTTTTGATTAAAAGTGAAAAGAGCTATCAAGACAACCCTGAAAAACTCGAAAAGAACCAAGCTGCTCTCGCATTTATTGAAAGGCTGCAAAACATTCTGACAGACTACCGTGAAATTTCGCAAAGGGAAAATGAAAAATTGACCCAGGAACTATCCAAACTTTATCAAGATCATCCCAACATTCCTGTTTCGGAATTTATTTCTTATTTGAAAGCCACAGGATTTGCTTCCCATGTGCAGGATCACTTGAAGCTACATGAAAAATTATTAGCCGACAATGTGTTAATTGAATCCCAGATCACGGAACTTTTGAAAAAAATTCCACAAGCGTCAAATTTGGATGAATTAAGCCAAAGTGTCAAAGACCTTTCCGATCTTCTTAATTTAGAAAAAGTCGCTGATACTCAAAAGCTGATTTTTTATCAAAATTCCGTTCGTGTGCAAGTCCTAGAAAAGCTAAATGAGTTTCTACTTTCTAGCGATAAAGCTCTTGCAGACCATGAATTCGTGAATGAAAATCGCACATTAATAGCCAATATACTGAAAGATGCGTGGGTCGTAGATCCCGATGAATTCGATTTTTATCTAAATGAGTTCGATATGCGTGTGCAGAATGCGGACACCGTGTCCGAGTCATAAACGAGCCCGAGCCCGTGCCCGTGCCCGAGTCATGAACGTGCCCCGATTTAAATGGCGCACAGAACTAATTAAATCGGGCACGGGCTCGGGCACGGGCACGGGCACGATTTGCTGCCACTTGAAAACATATCTACGCATCCTAATTTGCCCTGTTTTTAATTGTTGCAAATTTATGCACTTGTTATTATACTTGTGACATTGAATAACTTTAGGAGAGTTTAGATGGTACGCATAAGCAAACAGCGTGAAAGACGTGCACAATGTCCACATAGACCACGCAGATCAAAAGCGAAGACCGGTTCGTTAAAAGACAATCTTCCTCTTGGATTCAAAGGGCATGAAAATGCACTGGAAGGCCAAAGTGCTGCTGTGGCTTTTATTCCCAAAATTAAATAACAGAAGGCTATCAAGTTATGTCTAGACACCCAAGCTATGGCAAGTCTACTCAAGGAGCAAAAAAACGCAATGTGTTAAAGCGGTTTGAAAGAATCGACGTCCTGAAAAAATTGGGTCGTTGGAATGCCGCTGATAATAAACGCGTGACAGGTTTGCCAAAAACTCCAATACTAAAATAATTCGATTCTAAAGCTTTGAACATAAACATTTTCAATTCACAGAAAAGCCTCAAGATTTCAAAAGTAAAGGTTAAAAGAATTGTTAATGAAGTCATTCAGTTTGAAGCAAAACATTATGATGAAGTCGCCGTCAGTTTTATTACAACTGAGGCGATTTGTCATTTACATGACCGCTATTTTCAGGATCCTTCAGTCACTGATTGCATTTCTTTTCCCATGGATGATGAAAATCATCAGGGTTATCGCGTGTTAGGAGAAATATTTGTTTGCCCGCAAACGGCGATCCATTATGCTTTGAAACATAACGCAGATCCTTATAGGGAAACGACCTTATACATTGTTCACGGATTGCTTCATCTGCTGGGCTATGACGATCTAGATAAAAAAGAAAGAGCAAAAATGCGGTCTGCAGAAAAACGGCACATGCAGCATTTGCAAGAATTGCATCTTTTGTTATAAGTCAATGGGTGCAAGTAAAATCAGCAAACTCCTCACTTTTACTTGCACCCAATTGTGGGAGGCCATTTGATTCTTATTTCTTTGTTTTTTGCCATGCTGTTTTTTATGATGGGCACTTTCTTTTTGACAGCTGTCAGTAGTGCTTTTAGACGGATTCACAAGCGCGATTCGAAAAAACAAATAAAAGCTTTAGGCAATTTATTTTTTTATCGTCCAGTTCACTTATTTTTTTTCCCGGACCATGAATATGAGGGGCTATTTTTTGCTACACTATGTGCACAAAGCATTACCCGCTTCAGCTATGCTGCATTAGCGGTATTATTCCTTGCAAACACCCCCTTGTTCCATTCAGCAGATGCTGGCCATTCTGACTTTTCATGGTTTTGGTTGATTCTCAGCCTGTTAACTCTATTATTGGCATCTTTTATCATTGGGGATTACCTACCCCGAATATTCGGTACAAAGATGCCTGAGACAGCCATTCGCTTATGCGCTCCTTTTTCTTCTATTTTTATGTTCTTCGCCTTCCCCATTACATTCGTTTTTCTTTCGATTTCACATTCGTTATCCCGCACTGTATATTTTGATTATCTGCAGGAACCTTACGCTCAGGCTAAACAAGAAATTATAGATATTATTCAAAAAGCACAACTGACTCCTGAATTAGACCACAATGATAAAAAATTAATTGAATCCGTTTTAAAATTCAGGGAATTAATAGCCAGGGAAGTGATGGTCCCCAGGGTCGATTTATTTTGCTTGTCAGATGATATAAGCATCAAGGAAGCTGCAAAACTTCTTGAAAACGAAGGATATAGCCGCACACCAGTCTATCACGATAAAATTGATAATATCGTTGGCGTTCTAATGTATAAAGATATTTTGAATAAATATAGGGAGTACGAAGAAAGGAACAACGATGTTTCTATTTTGGAAGCGCCGATTGAGACAATCCAAAAAAATGTCCTCTATATGCCTGAAACAAAAAAAATCTCGCATTTGCTGCAAGAATTTCGCAAAAAGCAAGTCCATTTAGCCATTATTGTAGATGAATACGGTGGTACGGAAGGCATCGTGACCATTGAGGACATTTTAGAAGAAATCGTCGGGGATATATCAGATGAATATGATGAAGAAGAAATTTTATTTGTTCCTCAACCCGATGGCAGCTGGATTGTCGACCCGCGTATGAGCATCTTAGATGCTGAAGAACAACTGGGGCTTGTGATAGCCCAAGAAGGTGAATATGACTCAATCGGAGGATATATCTTTCATTGTGCGGGCACAATTCCATCAAAGGGCTTTATTATACACCGCGATGAATTTGAAATTGAAATCCTTAGTTCAAATGAACGCTCTGTTGAGAAAGTTCGCATAAGACCGTTGCGAGTTCAAAAAGAACAAGACACGCTTCCTCCAAATGTCATTTGAAGAGAAATTTAGCTAGACTTAGAAATCATATAATCAGCATAGTCTAAGTTATCTTATCTCTTTTTTAAACTAAAAAATAAATCATGATGTTGAATTCAGATTATATCGCTCTTGTTCTCATTTATATCCTCGCTGGAAGCTTGATCGGCGCTGCAGCATTTTGGATCTATCACCGATCTAAACTAGGCAGCTATCAAAAAATTGCCCATGATATCGTTTTCAAAGCCGAAATCGATGCTGATACGATAAAAAAAGCGGGTGAAATCTCTATCAAGCAACATCAGATAGAACAACAAAAGGAACTCGATCAAGTTTGGCAAAATGAAAAAAGAAAAATGCAAAGGGAAGAGGAACGGCTGAAACAACGCGAGGATAAATTAGAAAGCCGCATGAATCTCGTGGAAAAGAAGTTGTCGGACATAGAAAAAAGAGAAGCCATCTTAATCTCACGCAAAGCACAGTTAGATGAAGAAAAAAAACATATCGCTGAAATCCATTCCAGCCTCCTTGTAGAGCTTGAAAAAATTTCAGGATTAAGTACTTCAGAAGCTAAAGAAATCCTCATCAGTAAAGTCACGAATGATATCAAAAACGAAGCAGCCCATCTGAGCCGCCGCATCAGAAAAGAAGCGGAAGAGGAAGCTGAAAAAGAAGCTTGCCGGATCATTGTAACATCCATTAATCGAATGGCAGTTCCATGTGTCTCTGAAGCAACTGTCAATACAGTGACTATTCCCAATGAAGAGATGAAGGGACGCATTATAGGGCGTGAAGGACGTAATATACGAGCCCTAGAACATGCGACTGGCATAAATTTTATCATCGATGACACCCCAGGCGCCGTGGTTTTGTCAGGTTTCGACCCTGTCCGCATGCAAATCGCTAAAATGGCCTTGACCGAACTCGTCGTCGATGGACGCATTCATCCTACTCGCATTGAAGAGGTTGTAGAAAAATCTAAACACAACGTGCAAAAAATCATCAAACAAAATGGCGAGGATGCTGCTTTACGAGCGGGAGCAATGAATTTAGCTCCTGAATTGATCATGTTATTAGGCAAGTTGAAATTCCGCTACAGCTTTGGGCAAAACGTTTTAGATCATTCCCTGGAAGTCTCTCATTTGATGGGATTGATGGCAGCAGAGCTTGGCCTGGATGTGCGCTTAGCAAAACGAATCGGACTTCTGCATGACATCGGTAAAGCGGTGTCACATGAAATCGAAGGCGCCCATGCCATCATTGGACACGACTTGTGCCTCAAATACGGGGAAACAAAGGAGGTCGCTAATGGAGTGGGCTGCCATCATTATGAAATGGAGCCAAGCACTATCGAAGGAAGCCTTTGCAGCGCTGCCGATGCCATATCTGCTTCCCGCCAGGGGGCCAGAAGCGAGCCAGTAGAAGAATATATAAAACGCTTACAAAAACTAGAAGATATAGCTTACCAATTTCCCGGTGTAGAAAAAGCTTATGCTATGCAAGCAGGACGCGAAATAAGGGTTGTCGTCCTTCCGGATGTGTTGGATGATATAGGGACAGTGAATCTTGCTCGCGATTTAACCAAACGCATTGAAAGTGAACTCAATTATCCTGGAAAAATCAAAGTGACAGTCATACGAGAAAAAAGAGTTGTTGAATACGCTGTTTAGCAAATAATTGCTATTTAACTCTCCGGATATTATTAAGAAGAAGAAGAAGGATTCTTAATTTTTACCCGGAGTCTTTTATGTTTTTCGATCCCCCCATTAAATCCTACCGACAAAATAAGTTGAGTTCATCAAACCCTTTTCAAAATGAAGCTGTAAAGTATAGAGGAAGAAAGGTCAAAAAGTCGTCGCGGAATATAAAGGTATTTACGCTTTTAAAGCACAAAGAAGAAATTGCTCCAAAAAGTAAATCTTTCGAGATGGAACCAATCACCGATTGTCTTGCAAAAGCGAAAATGCGTTATTTGCAAGATCCTTTGAATATAGAAAATCGTAAAAAAATTGATGGTGCACTAATTCAATCTTATAAGGGTACATTAAGCACCGAAGAAAAAACGATTATTGATAATTATTGGGAACATATGGCGAGCAGCCCGGACGGGTTAACAAAAATGTTAACCAAAATGAAAGCTGTCGAGAACCGATCCTACATATTATTTGTAAAAACCTTTGAAAATTCATTAGATGAAATAATGAAAGATTTTAAACAGGAGACAAAGGAAGAAAAAAAAAATAAACATAGTCAGTTTATAGTCAGTCATTTGCAAGAATTATTGCAAAATACAAATAGACAGCTAAATGAAGAACGGGAGCTTTGCCTCGACAACGGAGATAAATTAGTACTTGACTACCTTTTATTGACCGGTTCATTCCAAATGACTGTCACAATGAACAAATTGATAAGAAATACTTTGTCTTCTAAAGTTGAATCATTAGAAAAACAAATAAAACCCCCCAAAGAGTGCGTGAGTAAAAAAAACTCGGAACTTATTGAGATGTATCAAGGCATCATCGCTAGATCAAAACAAACTTTAAAAACAATGATACAAACCATTGATCTAGATTTAAAATTAGAAATAGAAAAAGATATTAAAGAAATGGAAAATATCATCATCCAATTAGACCCTACGGAAGCTCTTAAAGGAGAAAGTTTAGAAGAAATAGGGGCTTTGATTCCAAAAAAAACAGCTTTTGAACAACTCTATTATGAAATAATGGAAATCTCGGCTGAGGCCCAAAGCTCTCTAACGATGGGATATCCTAATGCACTATTTAATCTGCAAATAAATCCCAATTGCTTGGAAAATCCAGAAGAATATTTTCTACAGCGATTTATAGAATTGGATTTTAAAAAGCTGAAATTGCTCCGAATAGGTTGATTAGAATTGCGGCTATATCCCCTTTCTGCTTGCACCTTTATGACAACGCATGATATCGTTATTTAGGTAACATGGAGTTTGTCAATGCGCCGATCAATTTGCTACTGTGATCCTTCCCAAGCACAAGCTGGTGAAGTCAATACATGGAAATTCATTTATACAACATCTATAGCCTTACCAAAAGGCACGCGCTTAAAATTTGATATGCTCAGTAAAGGCCGAGATATCGATTGGCAAGTCCCTAGCGCCAATCTAAAAAAAAACCAAAACGTCATCTTTGCCCTGTTGGACAATGGGAAAATGCTACAAGCCAAAGAAATAGAAGTCTCGAACAGCTTTGCACCCATCTATGAGTTCGTTCTCCCTTCCGCCATTGAAGCAGGAGGCAATCTGACTATCATTGTGGGATCTTTAAAAGAGGGAGCGTCGGCGAAATCCAACGGGAATAGAACTCAAACATATGCACAAAGGCGTCGTTCATTTCACCTTTTTATTGATACTACAGGTAAAGGAAATTATCAAGAACCTGAAATTTTTAGTTTAGATATTCGGGGAAACATCCTAAAAATCATCAGAGTTTTGACCCCTTCTTTCGTTACAAGGAATAAACGATTCGATGTCATCGTACGTTTTGAAGATGAATACGGCAATCTCACCAGTAATGCGCCCGATGATACACTCATTGAACTTTCCCATGAACATCTCCGTGAGAATTTAAATTGGAAACTATTCATTCCGGAAACCGGTTTTATCTCGCTACCCAACCTCTATTTTAATGAACCTGGCGTCTATACAATCACGTTGAAAAACACAAAAACAAAAGAATTATTTAGATCCGCCCCAATAAAATGCTTTCACGAAAACAACAAAAATTTGTTTTGGGGCATTCTACACGGAGAGTCGGAACGCATCGATTCAACGGAAAACATAGAAAGCTGCCTTCGCTATTTTCGCGATGATCGCGCCATGAATTTCTATGCTTCATCCCCTTTTGAAAACTCTGAAGAAACTTCCAATGAAATCTGGAAACTTATATCGCAGAATATCCTCGAATTCGATGAAGCGGATCGATTTACTACCTTTCTGGGTTTTCAATGGGTTGGGGTACCTCGAGAAGAAGGGGTGCGCCAAATCATTTACACAAAAGACCATAAGCAAATACTGAGAAAAAAAGATATCAAATATAGTTCACTGAAAAAAATCTACAAAAGTTTTTCGCCAAAAGAGTTGATCTCCATTCCCTGTTTCACCATGGCTAAAGGCTATGAATATAATTTTGATAATTTTGAACCTGAATTTGAAAGAGTCGTCCAGATTTATAATTCTTGGGGAAGCTCAGAATGTCTATTGAAAGAGGGCAATTTAACTCCTATCATCAACGACGACAAGAAGAAGGGAATCCATGAAACTGCAGAAGGTTCTATTCAAAAGGCTTTAAAAAACAACCTTAGATTTGGATTTGTTGCCGGCGGTCTGGATGACCGTGGAATATACGAGGGATTTTATGAAGGGGGCCAGGAGCAATATCCCTCAGGTTTAACTGCGATTATTGCCCCAGAACATACACATAATTCCCTAGCTGAAGCCTTATACAACCGATCTTGTTATGCCACGACCGGAGAACGCATTATCCTAGGTCTATATCTGGCAGGTCATCCGATGGGTAGCGAAGTTTCATCAGCTGAAAAGCACGGACTGACGATCAATCGGCACCTTTCCGGTTTTGTTGCTGGCACAACTGACTTGCGTTCTGTCGAAATCATTCGCAATGGAGTAGTCATCAAGTCGTTTGACTGCGATGGATACACTCTAGAATTCACCTACGATGACATGACACCGCTCGAAAAAGTTGCACTTGATGCTAAAGATAAAAAACCTCCCTTTACTTACTACTATTTGCGTGTATTGCAGGAAGATGGACATATGGCCTGGAGTTCTCCTATCTGGGTCGATCTTTTACCAGCCATTCCTGGCCTCAAAGCAGCTGCAAAGAAGCCAACAAAGCCAATTCAAGCTGCGATTAACTTCGACGAAGATGATGAGGACGAAGAAGAGGAAGACGAAGATTTGGATGCTGAAGAGTAAAAATTCCTTTGCGCCTCTGTGCCTTTGCGCCTTTGCGTTGAATCTCACGTCACCTCAAAGTTGTGGGGCACAGTGAGATTCAACGCAAAGGCGCAAAGGCACAGAGGCGCAAAGGAAAGACATGATTTACACATACATTTTGCTTACCATGCTTGTTCTCCGGCAATGAAGGTGGATTTAACTTGTAAATGCTCATCCAGAATAAGAAAATCTGCATCATATCCTTCCTCTAACAGTCCTTTTTGATGTTCAAGGCCAAGGATGTAGGCGGGTTTGATAGTTACAGCTTCGACAGCCTCGCTAATTGAACACCCCGTCATTTGCAGAAAACGCCGAACAGCTTCATCCAAATGTATTGCACTGCCAGCAAGAACAGAAGTTCCTTCAAGGTAGGGCTGCCTGTTAATAACGACTATTTTGTTTTCTCCGAGCCTGCACTGCGCTCCATCTTCTAATCCTGCTGCGGAAGTCGCATCTGAAACCAAAATCAACCCTTTGGGATTGGCATTCCAAGCCATTTTTACAGCGAGAGGATGAACATGTATGCCATCGGCAATGATGGAGTAATATTGGTCTGAATCTCCCAAAATTGCCCCGACAACACCTGGAGAACGATGGTGAAAAAGCGCCATCGCATTATAAAGATGAGTGGCCATAGATAGGCCAGCCTCTCGTCCTTTGAAGAATTCCCCCGAAGTGCAGTTGGTGTGTCCTGCGGAGACTTTAATACCTTTATCCGTTAAATAATGAATCCACAGCAAAGCATTCGGCAATTCAGGAGCAATAGTCGCCATTTTAACATCTTCGAGGCTCCCATAACATGCCAGGAAAGGATCTTGATTATCAAATTGACGAAAATAATCTGCTCGGTGGGCTCCGCAAAATTGTGAATTTAAAAAAGGGCCTTCCAAATGGATGCCCAAGATAGTTGTTCCATGAACTCCTCCCCTTTTACGGCGGATTTTAGGGATGATCTTTCGATATTGCTCAGGAGTTGAAGAAATGAGGGTCGGTAAAAAACCTGTGACACCATAACGCGGCAATACGGATGCTGCCTTCGCGACGCTTTCCGGATCAGAGGTAAAATCATATCCAAGCATGCCATTGATGTGCAAGTCGATATACCCTGGAGCAATCTGCAACCCCTTAATATCAATCTCTATATCGGCGGCAGATTGAGGTGCAATAATCGTTCCTTCCGAACACCACAGTTCTCCGGATTCAATTCTTTGCCTATGGATTATTTTAGCATTTGAATAACGCACTTTCATAAAGCTTGCACCATAGGATGATCTTTGCTAACCTTTGATCATAATAACCTGAGAACCGGGTTTTTTTCGAGGTTTTAAAATGTCTTCATTACTATTGACACTGGGGATTGCATTCCTTATCGTGTTGATTTCCATTGGATTGCTCGCAATCGGTTGGCTCATCTCGGGCAAATCGCGGATTCGAGCAGGTGCTTGCGGCCGGGATCCACATAAAAACCGCGAGGATAAAGAGGGCTGTGGAACATCCATAAGCTGCCAGCTTTGCGATCAAAATAAAGAAACAAACGAAAAGAAAAATGACAAATTACCATAAAAATAATCCCGAATCCATTCAAAGGATGTTCGGCAGCATTGCTAAAAAATACGATAAAGCCAATGCCATACTTTCCATGCAGCTGCATAAGCGCTGGAACGCCGAACTAGTGAGGCAAATCGTGCAAAATCAAAATCCCATCACATTGCTTGATCTTTGCTGCGGGACGGGCGATATTGCTTTTTCATTTCTAAAAAAATCTGCAAGCCCTAAAAGCGCTATTCTGCTTGATTTCTGTCCTGAGATGTTGGAATGCGCGAAGGACAAAGCAGAACGCTTAAATTTAAAAGGCCATCAAATCAAATACATACAAGCGGATGTTCACAATATACCCCTAGATAACAATCAAGTTTACATTGCTTCAATGGCTTATGGCATTCGGAATGTCAAAGACCCCCTAAAATGTTTCCAGGAAGTCCATCGCATCTTAAAACCAGGGGGAATTTTTGGGATCTTAGAACTGACACAGCCTTCTAACAGCATTATCCGCTTTGGACATAGCATCTATCTCAGGTCGATCTTGCCCTTATTAGGAAAATGGATCACATCGAATCAAGAGGCCTATCAATATCTGTGCAGCAGCATCCATCATTTTGCCTCTCCTACCCATCTTGAACATCAACTCATTACAGCAGGATTTAAGCACACAACGAAAAAATCCCTAACTTGCGGGATTGCCACGATTGTCTTAGCTTCGAAAGCGTGATACTCACTTATTCTGCTTGAATTTTGACGTATTATCATATATAATGTTTTCTTTAATCAGAGATTTATATGATCACAGCCACAAAATTATCCATGCGATATGGAGGAAAAATCCTCTTCAACAATGCCTCGTTCCAACTTAATCCCGGCTGTCATTACGGACTTGTAGGCGCTAATGGCTCCGGTAAATCAACGTTGATTAAGATCTTAACAGGATCCATTATCCCTGAATCAGGGGAAATCGGCATCCCCAATCAAATTAACATCGGCTCTTTAAAACAAGATCACTTTCTCTACGAAGAAGTTCCAATCCTTAGCACTGTGATCATGGGCAAACAACGCCTTTGGAATGCCCTGCAAGAAAAAAATAAGCTATTGCAAAATACTGAGTTTGACGAAGAAGCCTGCCATGCCCTCGATCTCTTAGAAAAAGAAATAGAAATGGAAGCAGGTTATACAGCTTCGAGCCAGGCTGCCAAACTCTTAGAAGGCCTTGGCTTACCTGAAAATACCCATTTGCTGCCGATGAAAACACTATCCGGCGGCTATAAATTAAGAGTATTGCTAGCCCAAGTTTTATTTAGCAATCCGGATATTCTTTTGCTCGATGAACCCACTAATCATCTTGATCTATTTTCTATTCGGTGGCTGGAAGGCTATCTGAAAAATTTTGCAGGAATTATTCTGATTAGTTCCCATGACCGTAATTTTCTTAATGTCATATGCGATCATATCATTGATGTGGATCATGAAACTTTAAAGGTATACAAGGGCAGCTACGATCAATTTCTAGCAGCCAAATCGTTCAATCTAGAACAATCTGAATCTCTTTTGGCAAAGCAAGACAAAAAAAAAGAACATCTTCAAGAGTTCATCGATCGGTTTAAAGCCAAAGCGTCTAAAGCGCGACAGGCGCAATCCAAGATGCGCCTGGTAGAAAAAATCGCAGATGAAATGGAAGCGCAAGATGTAAAACCAAGCTCAAGAGGCTATCCCAATCTCTCTTTTGCATTATGCCGTTCTCCAGGAGCGATCGTTCTTAAAGTTCATCAAATTTGCAAATCTTTTGGGCAGAAACAAGTCCTAAACAATGTGACGTTTGAAGTCGAAAGAGGTGAAAAGATCGCTTTCCTCGGAGCCAACGGATTAGGGAAATCGACATTACTGGAAATTTTAACCCAGTCTATAGATCCGAACAGCGGCGCCTATGAATGGGGCTTTGCCGCACAGCATGCCTATTTTCCCCAAGACCATGCTAAACATGTTCATGGATCGCATTCTTTATTATCGTGGCTTAATCAGTTTGATCGAAATGTCCCTGAACAACAATTAAGGGATCTCCTTGGTAAAGTGTTGTTCAGCGGGGACGATGTGCATAAACCCATTCATATCTTAAGTGGGGGTGAAACTGCACGGCTTCTGCTTGCAAAAATGATGTTGATCAAACATAACATTTTGATTTTCGACGAACCGACCAACCATTTAGACATGGAAGCTTCGGAAGTCTTAATTGAGGCGTTGAAGGCCTATCCCGGAACTCTCCTGTTCGTCAGCCACAACAGGCACTTTGTCAGTCATCTTGCTGAACGCATCATCGAACTGACTCCCTCCGGCTTTCAAGATTATCGGTGCGGTTTTGAAGAGTATTTGCAAAAACGCGATCTCGACCTCCTGGCTAAAACTGTCAGATCTAAAGAAATTTCTAAGGAAAAGCCTTCCGCCATCCATGCCTATGAAGAGCAAAAGCTTCAAAAACGCATGAAAAGTCAGCTTGAACGGAAAGCAAAAGCAGCAGAAGATAAATGCCATCTCTTCGAAAGCAAAATCACCCAGATCAATGAAAGGTTTGCTTTGGATGGTTTTTACCAAACCACCCCTAGAGAAGAGATCGACGGCTTGTTGAGGGAAAAGCAATCACTTGAAACCCAATTCGAATTAGCTTTGATCGAATGGGAAACTGCAGAAAATGCCAAGTCCTAAATATAGATAAAAGAAAGGGGCCCTCTCGGGCTCCTTCCAACTTAACTGCCTCGTGGGTCACGAGTTTTTGAAACTATATGTCTGCATCTTTTAACTTATTGATTACTTTTTTTGATTTGAATCTTTCTATACAACGACTGATTGAACGCTTCATTAGTTCAGCGATTTCTGACCACTTTAAGCCATTTGTACGGAGTTTGATTAACTTCGCATCCTCCTTTGGTGTCCAATGGCCTACTTTACATGCTGGATCTAACACAGCTAAATACTCAGTTCTTATGTCCATATCTGAACGCGTCCAATTAAAATAATTTTTAGCAATTTTTGTCCATTTGCCAACTCCAAATTTTTCCACTCCTGTTATAAGCTTTTGCCTTTCTTCTGCAGTCCAAGGTCCTTTTATTCGATTAGGGTGTATAACATTTCGATATCTTCTACAGCAGTTCTGGCGAGTATGTATTCCTCCTAAGTATTCCCGGCTAATTAACGCCCACTGATGGCCATGCACTTCCACTCCAGCTAAAAGTTTTTGATCTTCTTCGGGTGTCCAGACTACATTGTAAAGCGCTTTTTTTGGTGCTAAAGCATTTGTGGTAATCATATCAAGGAATTTAGTGTTGCGAATGTTCGGAGTTTCCAGTTGTTCCACTCTTTTTTTATGAATATTTTCTTCTGACGGTGAGTGGGCTAATTTTGTAACTTTTTTAGATTTGAAATGTTTTTTTTCAATTTCGCCCAACTTTGAAATAGTCTTTATTTGGTTAACTTCTACACGAGGTCGTTTGGCTGCTACTTGCGCCTGCGCCGGTTCTTCTTTTCTTTTCCTTTTATAGCTTGGCAATTCGTGCAATGTGTCTTTGATTTCCTCTTGCGACATATTCTTCTCGGATAGTAGGGAAGCTTCCCCACTCTTATTCCATCTTATAGTAAGTGGTAAAGAAACATTCGCTGTCTCCGTTTGTTTCAATCTTATGGTAAGGATTAAAGGCTTATTTGTATTTGTTTGTTCTTCAGCTTGTAATATTCTCTTTACCTTTTCAGGCATGGGCTTTGGTTTGACTTTTGGTTTAACTATGGAAATGGGTGGATTAGCTTGGATATTATTGGTAGATAAAGACACGTTCATATAACCTCATTTGTTTTATTAATATCAATAATTTATTACATAATAAATTGATTTAATAATAGTATTTTATATAGATTAAGTAAATAATAATAATTATTAAATTAAATGTCAAAACATTTTAATTTAGAAGGGAATGTCTAAAAAAGAGATGAATATCATAATAAAAAAAAGCTTCTTGATACATAGATGAAAAAGGTATTGGTATAATATAATCAGTACTAATGTAACTCGCTTTATTAACATATTATTTTCTTGTTAATCTTTGAAAATCTTGTTTGACAGCGAGAGCCTGTACGTCCAATTAGTTCAGCGATTTCTGTCCACTTTAAACCTTTTGTACGGTATTTAATTAACTTCGCATCCTCTTCCTGTGTCCAACGGCCAAATTTAAGTTCTGGATCTAACGCCTCTTGATACTCTTTATTTATGTCAGTATCTGAACGGGTCCAATTAAAATATTTTTTAGCGATTTCTGTCCACTTGCCAACACCTAATTTTTTCACTCCTGTTAAAAGCTTTTGCTTTTCTTCTTCAGTCCAAGGTCCTGTTATACGGTTAGGATGTATAACTCTTCGATATCTCAAAAAGCATTGGCGGCGAGTATAAGTTCCCCCTAGGTATTCCTGACTAATTAACACCCAATCATGTCCATGCTGTTTCACTCCTGCTAAAAGCTTTTGATCTTCTTCGGGTGTCCAGACTTTCTGGGAAAGCGGTTTTTTTTGTGCTAAAGCATTTGTGGTCATCATATCAAGGAATTGAGTATCGCGAATGTTCGGGGTTTCCGGTTCCTCTCCATGTTTTTTTTCAATTTCTCCCAACTTTGAGATAGTCTTTAATTGGTCAACTTCTACACGAGGTCGTTTGGCTGCTACATGTGTCAGTGCCGGATCTTCTATTCTTTTCCTTTTAGAACTTGGCAATTCTTGCAATGTTTCTTTGATTTCCTCTTGCGACATATTCCTCTCGGAAAGAGAAGCATCCTCACTCCCTTTCCATCTTATAGTAAGTGGTAAAGAAACATTCGCTGTCTCATTTTGTTTCCATCTTATGGTAAGCTTTAATGGAACATGTGATTGCTGTTCCGGTTGTAATATTCTCGTTACCTCTACAGGCATGGGCTTTTGTTTTTTTACTGAGGAAATGAGAGGATTTCCAATATCGGTAGTTTGAATTCTATTGGGGGAAAACGACACGTTCATATAACCTCATTTATTTTTAATTATAAAAAATTGTTAGATAGTAAATTGTTATAAAATTGATAATAACATTAAATTTAACTAACTCACGATAATTAATTATTAATTAAATGTCAAACTCGAAAGGATTTGGCTCCAGGGCACAGGAAACTCTCGACTTTAGGCTTTTTCATCAAACAAAGCCAAAAGTCGAGATGGAAAATACACAGTTTTTGACTATATTAGTTCTGACGCGGACCCACTATTGTGAATCTGACTTTACAGCTATTGGCTGAACGCCCAATTATTTCAGCGAGTTGTGACCACTTTAAGCCATTTGAACGAAATTTGATTAACTTCGCATCCTCTTTCTGTGTCCAAGGGCCTATTTTAATTGCTGGATTTAACACAGTGTCATACTCACTTCTTAGGTCATGATCTGAACGGGTCCAATTAAAACAATTTTTAGCAATTTTTCCCACTTGCCAATTCCAAATTCTTCCACTCCTGTTACAATCTTTTGCCTTTCTTCTGCAGACCAATGTCCTTTTATAAGGTCCAATTTCGATATCTCAAACAGCATTGATGGCGAGTATGTATTCCTCCTAGGTATTTCCAGCTAATTAACGCCCATTTATGGCCATGCATTTCCACTCCTGCTAAAAGCTTTTGATCTTCATAGCCGGATTCGGCGCTCTATTCTTAACATACTAATATCCATAGGCTTACGCCTATTGCCATAGTTTGTAGGTTTTTTTGTTTGCTAAATGACGCGAGTTATGGCTAAACCCACGAAGTGGGTTCTTCTTTTTGTAGCCCGTAGCCAGGCTCGCGAGCGAAGCGAAGCCGAGCCGCAGCTACGGGAATGCGAACATAGCAAAATTCGAGGGGTTCTTCTTTTTATGGTTTATCCTAGAAAGCATCTTTTGTCGAATGGAATTTCATAAGCATCTAGCAAATTGATAAATTCTTCTTCAAATGATACAGTTTTATTATGCTCTTCTTGATTTTCAATAAATTTCAACTGAAAAAAGAAGAACCCACTTCGTGGGTTAAATTTTTTCACGTTCGCATTCCCGTAGCTGCGGCTCGACTTCGCTTCGCTCGCGAGCCTGGCTACGGGCTACAAAAAGAAGAACCCACTTCGTGGGTTGAGCTAGAAGCCTTGCAAATGACAGAAAAGGAAAATTCAATCATAACTTGCATCTTTTAGCAAACAAAAAAACCTCCAAACTATATCCATAGGCTTACGCCTATGGCTATATGCAGGCGCCTCTTCGAGGCTTTTGGCTCCGTCAGGAGTTTTTAAAACTATGTGTCTGCAGTTTTTAACTTATCAGTTACTTCTTTTGATCCGAATCTTTCTAAACAGCGAGAAGCTGTACGCCCAATTAGTTCAGCGATTTTTGACCACTTTAAGCCATTTGTACGGTATTTGATTAATTTCGCATCCTCTTTTGGTGTCCAACGGCCTAATTTAATTGCTGGATCTACCACATCATTATACACTCTTTTTATGTCGTTATCTGAACGCGTCCAATTAAAACAATTTTTTGCGATTTCTGTCCACTTGCCAACTCCAAATTTTTCCACTCCTGTTAAAAGCTTGCGTTTTTCTTCTACAGTCCAAGGTCCTGTTATACGGTTAGGATGTATACCATGTCGAAATCTCAAAGCGCATTGACGGCGATCATATCTTCCTCCTAGGCATTCTCGGCTAATTAACGCCCACTGATTCCCATGCAGTTCCACTCCAGCTAAAAGCTTTTGATCATCTTCGAGTGTCCAGATTGACAGGGAAAGCCGTTTTTTTGGTGCTAAAGCATTTGTGGTAATCATTTCAAGGAATTTAGTATCGCGAATGTTCGGAGTTTCCTGTTTCACTCTTTTTTTAGGAATATTTTCTTCTGACGGGGAGTGGGCTAATCTTTTAACTTCTTTAGATTTGAAATGATTTTTTTCGATTTCTCCCAACTTTGAGATAGTCTTTATTTGGTTAACTTCTACACGAGGTCGTTTGGCTGCTACATGAGCCTGTGCCGGATCTTCTATTCTTTTCCTTTTAGAGCTTGGCAATTCTTGCACTGTTTCTTTGATTTCCTCTTGCGACATATTCTTCTCGGATAGAGGAGCATCATCACTCTTATTCCATCTTATAGTAAGTGGTAAAGAAACATTCGCTGTCTCCTTTTGTTTCCATCTTATGGTAAGCTTTAATGGAACATTTGTTTGTTCTTCTGGATGTAATATTCTCTTTACCTCGTCAGGTATTGTCTTGGGTTTGATAGAGAAAATGGGAGAATTTCCCGTACGAGAAGCTTGGATATTATTGGTGGAAAACGATACGTTCATATAACCTCATTTATTTTTAATTACAAAAAATTGTTAGATAATAAATTGTTACTAATAATAGTATTTTATATATATCGAGTGAATAATAATAATTGTTAAATTAAATGTCAAAACATTTTAATTTAGAAGGGAATGTCTAAAAAAGAGATAGATATCATAATAAAAAAAGCTTCTTGATAAATAGATGAAAAAGGTATTACTATAATATGATCAGTACTAATGTAACTCGCTTTATTAACATATTATTCACGTGTTAGTATTGGAAATCTTTGTCTACAGCTAGTGGATGAACGTCCAATTTGCTCCGCGATTTCTACCCACTTTAAGCCGTTTGAACGGAATTTGATTAATTTCGCATCCTCTTTCGGTGTCCAAAAGCCGCGTTTAATTGCTGGATTTAACACATTGTCATACTGAGTTTTGATGTCATTATCTGTGCGCGTCCAATTAAAACAATCTTTAGCGATTGCTGCCCACTTGCCAACTCCAAATTTTTCCACTCCTGCTAAAAGGTTTTGCCTTTCTTCTTCAGACCAATGTCCTTTTATACGGTTAGGATGTATATAATTTCGATATCTCGCACCACATTGTCCGCGAGTGTATCTTCCTTCTAGGTATTCCCGGCTAATTAACGTCCACTTATGGCCATGCAGTTTCACTCCAGCTAAAAGCTTTTGATCTTCTTCGGGTGTCCAGAAGTGAGAAAGCGCTTTTTTTGTTGCTAAAGCATTTGTGGTAATCATATCAAGGACTTTAGTGGCGCGAATGTTGGGAGTATCCTGTTCCTCTCCTGTTTCATCAATATTTTCTTCTGACGATGAGTGGGCTAATTTTTTAACTTCCTTATTAGATTTCAAATGTTGTTTGTTAATTTCTTTCATCTTAGAGGCAGTCGTTCTTTGGTTAACTTCTACACGAGATCGTTTGGCTACTACATTTGTCTGTGCCGGATCTTCTCTTCTTTTCCTTTTAGAGCTTGGCGATTCTTGCAATGGTTCGTAGATTTCCTTTTGCGGCATATTCTTCTCGGAAAGAGAAGCATCTTCACTCCCCTTCAATCTTAAGGTAAATGGTAAAGAAACATTCGCTTTCTCCTTTTGTTTCCATCTTATGGTAAGCATTAAAGGCACATGCGGTTGCTCTTCTTGTGAAAGAGCTGTCTCATTTTGTTTCCATCTTATGGTAAGCTTTAATGGAACATGTGATTGCTCTTCTGGTTGTAATATTCTCGTGACCTCTACAGGCATGGGCTTTTGTTTTTTTACTGTGGAATTGAGAGAATTTTCAATATCAGTATCTTGAATTCTATTGGGAGAAAACGACACGTTCATATAACCTCATTTTTTTAATAATAAAAAATTGTTAGATACTAAATTGTTACAAAATTTATAATAGCATTACATTTAACAAATGCACCATAATTAATTATTAATTAAATGTCAAACTCGAAAGGATTTGGCTCCAGGGCACAGGAAACTAAACGATTTTTTAAAAGCCGCGAATAGGTCGAAAGCATGTAGCCACAAGAGTGAGCTTGAGGATTGAGTTTATTCTGGTTGTCCCAGTGAAGTCTGTCTCGACTTTAGGCTTTTTCATCAAACAAAGCCAAAAGTCGAGATGGAAAATACTCAGTTTTTGACTATTAGTTCTGACTCGGACCCACTATTGTGAATCTGACTTTACAGCTATTGGCTGAACGCCCAATTATTTCAGCAAGTTGTGACCACTTTAAGCCATTTGAACGGAATTTGATTAACTTCGCATCCTCTTTCTGTGTCCAAGGGCCTAATTTAATTGCTGGATTTAACACAGTGTCATACTCACTTCTTAGGTCATGATCTGAACGGGTCCAATTAAAACAATTTTTAGCAATTTTTGCCCACTTGCCAATTCCAAATTCTTCCACTCCTGTTAAAAGCTTTTGCTTTTCTTCTGCAGTCCAAGGTCCTTTTATACGATTAGGATGTATAACTCTTCGATATCTAATTTGGCATTGTTGGCGATTATGTATTCCTCCTAGGCATTTTAGGCTAATTATCGTCCACTTATGTCCATGCAATTCCACTCCAGCTAAAAGTTTTTGATCTTCTTCTGGCGTCCAGAGTAGATGGGAAAGCGGTTTTTTTGGTGCTAAAGCATTGGTGGTAATCATTTTTATGAATTTAGTGTTACGAATGTTGGGAGTTTCCTGTTCTACTCTTTTTTTAGGAATATTTTTTTCTGACTGTGTGTTGGTTAATTTTTTAACTTCTTTATTAGATTTGAAATGTTGTTTTTTAATTTGGTCCAACTTAGAGACAGTCTGTATTTGGTTAACTTCTACACGAGGTCGTTTGGCTCCTACATGTTCCTGTGCGGAATCTTCAGTTCTTTTCCTTTTAGAACTTGGCAATTCTTGCACTGTTTCTTTGATTTCCTCTTGCGACATATTCTTCTCGGATAGAGGAGCATCCTCACTCCCTTTCCATCTTATAGTAAGTGGTAAAGAAACATTCGCTGTCTCCTTTTGTTTCCATCTTATGGTAAGCTTTAATGGAACATTTGTTTGTTCTTCTGGTTTTAATATATTCTTTACTTCGACAGGTATGGTCTTGGGTTTGATAGAGAAAAAGGGAGAATTTCCCGAACGAGATGCTTGGATATTATTGGTAGATAAAGACACGTTCATATAACCTCATTTGCTTTAATTAATATCAATAATTTATTACATAATAAATTTCTGTAATAATAGTATTTTATATAGATCAAGTGAATATTAATAATTGTTAAATTAATTGTCAAAACATTTTAATTTGGAAGGGAATGTCTAAAAAAGAGATGGATATTATAAAAAAAAAGCTTCTTGATAAACAGATGAAAAAGGTTTTAGTATAATATAATCAGTATTAATCCAACTCGCTTTATTAACATATTATTTTCTTGTTAATTTTGAAAATCTTTGTGAACAGCGAGTGCCTGTACGTCCAATTAGTTCAGCGATTTCCATCCACTTTAAGCCGTTTGTACGGTATTTAATTAACTTCGCATCCTCTTCCGGTGTCCAACAGCCAAATTTAAGTTCTGGATCTAACGTCTCTTGATACACTTTTTTTATATCAGAATCTGAACGTGTCCAATTAAAATAATTTTTAGCGATTTCTGTCCACTTGCCAAATCCAAATTTTTCCACTCCTTTTAAAAGCTTGCGCCTTTCTTCTGCGGTCCAAGGTCCTTTTATACGGTTAGGATGTATAACTCTTCGATATCTCAAAAAGCATTGGCGGCGAGTATAAGTTCCCCCTAGGTATTCCCGGCTAATTAACACCCAATCATGGCCATGCCGTTTCACTCCTGCTAAAAGTTTTTGATCTTCTTCGGGTGTCCAGACTGACTGGGAAAGTGTTTTTTTTTGTGCTAAAGCATTTGTGGTAATCATTTCAAGAAATTTAGTGTCGCGAATGTTCGAAGATTCCAGTACCACACTTTTTTTATGAACATTTTCTTCTAACCGTATGTGGGCTAATTGTTTAACTTTCTTAGGTTTTAAATGTTGTTTTTTAATTTCTTCCACCTTAGAGATAGTCTTTCGTTGGTTAATTTCTAGACGAGGTTGTTTGGCTGCTACTTGTGCCTGAGCTGGATCTTCGATTCTTTTCCTTTTAGAGCTTGGCAATTCTTGCATTGTTTCTTTGATTTTCTCTTGCGACATGTTCTTCTCGGAAAGAGAAGCATCCTCACTCCCTTTCCATCTTATAGTAAGCGGTAAAGAAACATTCGCTGTCTCCTTTTGTTTCAATTTTATGGTAAGCTTTAATGAAACTTTTGGTTGTTCTTTTTCTTCTGGTTGTAATATTCTATTTGCCTCTACAGGCAGGGGCTTTGGTTTGACTGTGGAAATGGTAGAATTTCCAGTATCAAAAGCTGGGATTCTATTGGTGAAAAACGACACATTCATATAATCTCATGTATTTTTAATTACAATACATTGTTAGATACTAAATGGATAATAACAGTCTTACATTTCACTAGCTCAGAAAATGATTAATTTTTAATTAAATGTCAAACTCTACTGTGTCTCGATTCAGGGTCTTTTGATTAAAAAGATTTGACAATCATTAAATCCTTAACATCCTGCCGCTTGCGATCCTGCATATCATGTTCCTTTCATAGGAAGAAAAACAGGATATGCAGGATCGCAAGCGGCAGGATGTTAAGGATACCCCATACTAAATTAACATATTATTTACTTGTTATTTTTAAAAATCTGAGTCTACAACCAGAGGCTGTACGCCCAATTAGTTCAACGATTTCTGACCACTTTAAGCCGTTTGTACGGAATTTGATTAACTTCGCATCTTCTTCAGGTGTCCAACGGCCACGTTTAATTGCTGGATCTAACACATAGTCATACTCAAGTTTTATGTCATGATCTGAACGCGTCCAATTAAAACAATCCTTAGCAATTTTTACCCAATTGCCAATTCCAAATTCTTCCACTCCTGTTAAAAGTTTTTGCCTTTCTTCTGTAGTCCAAGGTCCTGTTATACGGTTAGGATGTATACCATGTCGAAATCTCAAAGCGCATTGATGGCGATTATATCTTCCTCCTAGGCATTCTCGGCTAATTAACGCCCACTGATTCCCATGCAGTTCTATTCCTGCTAAAAGCTTTTGATCATCTTCAGGAGTCCAGATTTGGTGGTAAAGCGCTTTTTTTGGTGCTAAAGCATTTGTGGTAATCATTTCAATGAATTTAGTGTCGCGAATGTTCGGAGTTTTCCGTTCCACTCTTTTTTTAGGAATATTTTTTTCTGACGATGAGTGGGTTAATTTTTTAACTTCGTCCAATTTAGAGACAGTCTGTATTTGGTTTACTTCTACACGAGGTCGTTTGGCTGCTACATGTACCTGGGCTGGATCTTCTATTCTTTTCCTTTTAGAACTTGGCAATTCCTGCACTGTTTCTTTGATTTCCTCTTGCGACATATTCTTCTCGGATAGAGGAGCATCCTCACTCTTATTCCATCTTTCCTCACTCTTATTCCATCTTTCCTCACTCTTATTCCATCTTATAGTAAGTGGTAAAGAAACATTCGCTGTCTCCTTTTGTTTCCATCTTATGGTAAGCTTTAATGAAACATTTGTTTGTTCTTCTGGTTGTAATATTTGCGTTACCTCGACAGGTATGGTCTTGGGTTTGATAGAGAAAATGGGAGAATTTCCCGAACGAGATGCTTGGATATTATTGGTAGATAAAGACACGTTCATATATAACCTCATTTATTTTTATTAAAATCAATTGTTTATTAACGAGTTTTAATTTTTTATTAATTAAAAGTCAAGCATTTAAATGTTAGATTATCACTTTGAAGTTATGTTTTAAAACAATTTTAATTTAAACCATCCAATAAGTATTTAAAAATCATAAACTAATTTCAATCTGCAATCATATATATAAGTATTTAAAATAAACTAAATTGTTTATAATAAAATATAGTTAGTTAGTTAGTTAGTTAAGTTATAATAAGATTGTTTTTTAATAATATAAAAGAAGTTGCATATGAATTCCATAGGACCTGGCGTTCCCGGCCCCATAAAAAGTAATGATAAAAAAGCTCTCCCCCTTTCAATCCCAAAAATTACCATTAGTTTGACAGACGTAGATACAAACACGGCATTGAAAGCGAAAACAATCCAGGACAACGTGCAGCTTATGATTACACAATCGACTCAACGACGCACAGAAAATAAAAAACTAGAACCTGATCCAAAATTTCAATGTGAAATGAGCCTTTTTGAAAAACATCTTCCGCAACTTAACGAACAATTGGACAAAATCAAAGATTTTGATACCGCAGCTTTTTTAAGAGGAAGCATAAGCTCTTCACCTGAAGTTTTTAAAAATAATCAAGAAATTTTGGATGATTCAGCAAGATATATTGAAGGACAAGTAAAACAACTCGTTAAAGAGAAATCTATTCCACCTGAAGATGCATATAAATTAATGATTGGTATTTTAGATACTTTTGATGATAAATCCACTGAACAATACAAAAAATCTAGCAATGCACCTCAAAGTACCTTTGCATTGCGTTCAGCTCTTTTACTTTCGGCTCAACAAAATGGAGTCGAACTACACAGTTGGATGGTTTATACAAAAAGTGACAAGCCAGCTAGTGGATTATGGACTTTTTTAGATAATTGGAAAAATTGGGTGCCCGAAGCTCAAGGGGCCATAGCTAAGTACACCGAAGCGACATATGCTAAAGCCTTGGAACTTTCAAAAGGACATCCGGAAGGAATCGTTATTTTTTTCTCAGGTGGGTATGGAGCCGGAAAATCGTACTTCGCCAAACAACTATTGCAAGAAGGAGCCACCGGCGCCGTATCTCCGGATTCAGGAAAGCAGATCGTTCGCCGAACTTCGAAAAAAATCCCACATTCCGTTGCCCATATCCATGGTTCACAGGTTGCTTATAAAATTTTTGACAATTTGATAAAAAATTTATCAGGTACTGCTGTGTATGATTCTTCTTTAAGTTCTCCTGAAGATATCGCCGGTTATTTAAAAAAAAGTAAAGCAGCCGGAAAGAAAATGGTGATATACAGTATTGAACGCAAAGAGATTGCTCGAGTTTTAGCCGTTTTAGCACGTGAATTTGAAGGAGAGGATCCCCGAATTCCTCCGGATTTCATCATCCGCTCTGCCATCAATGATAAATTAAATCGCGTCGCATGTATGAACGTGGTTTTAGAATACAATGAGAATGTAAAGGAAGAAAAAGCTCCGGAATATCGCGTTTATTTAGGAAACCGCTTTGGATGGGATACGCAAGAAGTCGCGGTCATTACACCCCACCATATTGAAAAAGTACACCATGAGATGGAAAAAAGACTTGCATTAGAAGGAATTAAAATTGATATGGACACTCAGACGATTCGTTACACTAAGACTAGAGAAGAATTAGAATCCTTCTTTACTAATGAATTTGAACGTCCGGTTAAAGAAATTATGAAAGGACTTTCCCGAGTAGAATCTAAAAAATTTTTTAAAACCTTTGGCAATAGAAAGTTAATCGCAGATGTCTCTCAAAGTCCTATTCACGATGTTGAAAGCTTTTACGAAGCCTTATCCGATAATATAAAAGAAGCTCTGCCTAAAAAGGCTTTTAAGCAGGCATTTGAATCTTTAAAACCAGAAACACACAATTCGTTTTTTAACTCCATTCAATCAGAAAAACTACAAGCTAAAATTAATAAACAGATAGCACATATTAAGTATCTTGAACAGAGTGTCTCGAAACGCAATAAACAGCGTAAGAGGGAACAGCTTGCCTACAGCAAAAAGAATCTTGAAGCCTTAGAAGCTCAGCTTCACGCTCCTATTTCTTATCTTGACTTACCAGTTAGAGCCGCCCTGATAATCAATCAAAACTTACTTGGAGATCCTTGGCATAAAGTTTGACTTGATCATTTATCATCTCTGTTTTAATTTCAAATTAGATAAAAAAAAGATTTGAACATGACTTCCGCAATGATCAAGTATCAAACTATCCTAGATACAATAGGTCATACTCCTTTAGTAAAATTGCAATATATCAACCCCTACCCTTTAGCTACAATCCTGGTAAAAGTTGAATTTACGAACCCTGCCGGCAGCATCAAAGACCGCATGGTTCTGCATATCGTTAATGATGCAGAAAAAAAAAGATTGCTTAAACCGGGGGGGACTATTATAGAAAACACTTCCGGCAACACAGGAGCGGCTGTGGCCATGATTGCAGCTATCAGAGGCTACCGGGCCATCCTGACCATGCCGGACAAAGTCAGCAAAGAGAAGCAAAATGCATTGAAAGCCTTTGGAGCTGAGCTTGTCATTTGTCCTACTTCTGAACCGCCGGATTCCCCTGATCACTATGTAAACGCCGCCATCAGGCTGGCTGAAAGAACACCGAACAGCTTTCGCATCAACCAATATGACAATTTGAAAAATCCCGAAGCCCACTATCTCACGACCGGCCCGGAGATTTGGGAGCAATGCCAGGGACATGTCGATTATTTTATTTGTAGCGGCAGCACCGGAGGCACCATTAGCGGAGTCGGGCGGTACCTTAAAGAAAAGAACCCTAACGTCAAGGTGATCTTGCCTGATCCGATTGGCTCTGTTTATTATCATTATTTCAAAACAGGCCAAATCCCTAAAGAAGGCAATTGTAACTATCAGCTAGAGGGAATAGGGGAAGATCACATCGCACATGCATTGGACTTTTCCATCATCGACGATGCTGTCCAAGTTAAAGATAAAGATGCTTTTAGGATAGGACGCCTTTTAGCCAAAAAAGAAGGGATATTGGCCGGGGGTTCCAGCGGTGCAAACGTTTGGGCCGCTTTAGAAATCGCTAAAACGCTCAAACAACCCGCTACTATCCTTACCATCCTGCCTGATGGCGGGATTAAATATCTCAGTAAAATGTATGATGATGAATGGATGAAAATTAACAATTATTTATGAAATTTGCAACTAAAGCAATCCATGCAGGCAATGATCCGGACCCTTATACAGGGGCTGTGATGCCTCCAATTTATATGACGTCTACTTTTGTCCAAGATTCGCCGGGAACAAGCAAGATAGGCTATGAATATACCCGCGCGAGCAATCCCAATTTTACAATTTTAGAAAAACAATTAGCAGCGTTGGAGGAAGCCGAATATGCCACAGTATTTTCTTCCGGCATTGGCGCTTTGACAGGGCTTGTCTCTACTTTGTCAACTGGAGATAAAGTCATTGCCACCGATGGTCTTTATGGAGGAACTTACCGCCTCTTTCATCAGGTCTTCAATCGCTTTGGAATTGAATTTGAAAGCTTCAACCCAAATTCAAGGGAAGGACTCCAAAAAATGGAACAGGCGCTTTCCAAAAAGCCTAAATGGCTTTTTTTTGAAACACCGACAAACCCTTTGATGGAAATCTACGATATCAAAGCATGTGTCCAAATTGCCCATCGTTATGGCGTTAAGACGATTGTGGACAATACATTTGCCACTCCCTTTTGTCAAAATCCTCTTAAATGGGGCGTGGATATTGTATGGCATAGCAGCACAAAATATCTTGGGGGACATTCCGATGTCATCGGCGGAGTCGTTATCTCAAATGACCCTTCCGTCAAAAAGGAGATGGACTTTGCCCGCAAAGCCCTTGGAATCAATCCTAGTCCATTCGACACCTGGCTGATTAGCCGCGGAGTCAAAACTCTTGCAGCAAGAATGCAGCTTCACCAGCACAACGCCCTTCATTGTGCAAAATTTTTTGAAAAGCATCCAAGTATAAAAAAAGTCTATTACCCTGGGCTCGAATCCCATCCCGGCCACCTCATCGCGAAAAAACAAATGTCCGGGTTTGGAGGCATCGTCTCTGTGGAATTCAACCTCCCTTTAGAGAAAGTAAAAAAACTCATTTCGTCTTATCAGCTCTTTTCATTAGCAGAGAGCCTTGGAGGGGTAGAATCCCTTGTCAGCCACCCCGCCAGTATGACCCATGCTTCCCTTCCTCCTGAAGAACGTGCAAGAATCGGCCTTTCAGATTCGCTTGTCAGATACTCCATCGGCATCGAGGATCTCTCTGATTTAATCAGCGACTTGGAAAGGACTCTATATCTGGTAAATGAAGATAAATGAGGGGAAGGATTTTTTTAAAACGTTTTTTATTGTGATATGATCTTAAACCCATCTCATCACTCCAATGGATGGTAGTTTTCGCATTTCTAGCTAGCTTTTGGATGATTTGGTAATGAATTCAAAAACAATTCTTCTCCATGCGAAGTATATAACGCGCGGTGACATCTCAAAAAATCTCGATTGCAATCAAATTATAGCTTTAATTATAGTGACGCTTTTTATTTTAAATTAAAGCTAGTCGATGAAAATCCCCTTCTGGTTATCGTTTTTCCTTTTGATTGCCTCTATTCACAATCTTCCAGCCGAATACTCCCCTGCAAGACTTATTTCTACGGAAGCAGATCCAGAAGCATTTATTGAAAATAGCGTCAATGTCATCAATGGAGATTATTGCGAATCGGCCACGGACTTGGTGATCAAAGGACCGGATCTTTTCATCTTGCAACGCTTTTATAATGCTGCTGACTATATCACAGGTACTCGAGCCGGAGGATGGCGTATTTTTCCTGAACGATTTCTCGTGATAGGACAATCTGGTTCCAACTCGAAAAATGCACATTTATTTGATCATGAATTTCAGAGTCCTACATATCAAAAAAAGTTACGGGAACATATTACTAACTACATACGAAGTCAGGGACAAGAAATATGAAGATATTATCAGTAATTATTTCATTTTTAATTTCTACAGGATGTATGATGTGTGATCTGAATAATAATTACCCACTCTCTAAAGGAGAACAACTTGTAAACAGTACTTTGGCCAAAACGGCTGAAAGCATCAAAAAACAATACAATATTAGGCCCAGTGGATCAGGAGCCGCCATGCCAGGTGGACCTATACAGGAACTCACACTCTGTTTTGATACGAAGTATGCATATACTAAAGAAAAGTTAAGGAAATTATTAATAAATTCCGCTCAAGAATTACTGGACCAAATCAACACAAATAAAGAAATGCAAGAATTTCTAATAAAACGCCCATTCACAATAAAAGAAGTGGAAATATTAATTTATAACAATAATGAAGATGGCACAGAGGTTTATGATCCAGAAATTTCTATAGCACGAATTTCGCATGGAAATTTAATATATCGGACAACCGATATAAAGGATAATTTTAAATACAAAAATCACTTTAAAGAAACGTATGAAGAAGCATTAAAATATTTACAAGATTAACTCTAAAACAATGATTTAAGAAAAAAACAATGCATTGTCGATCTCCCCTCCCATTCTAATGCTTCTGTTTTTGATCATGAATTTATGAGTCCAACTTATTTAGATCCTTCTAATTGGATTTATTGGGGTCCTAAAGATATTTTGAAAGCTTATTTTGAGAATCCTGCATCTTTAAAAAAACGCGACCTCATCCTTGAGAGCGCCAACTTCTTTTGTATACTGTTCTAGTGGTATTGTAGATGTATTCATATGAAGTAAAATATAGCAAAAAACACAATAAATTTGAAGAAAAAAAACACAAAAAATTCACAAAAATTATACCCTTTCAAGTAATCTTGAAGCGCTTTTGAACTTTATGTGGAGTGATTCCTTCCAGAAGCATAAAAAATTCCTTGCGATCGATTAAAGTCCTATCAATTCCAACTTACATTCAAGAAAAATGCCTGATGTAGATAATTCACGATTTTTTAATTCAATGAATCCTGTTTTAGACTCAGTAGGAACGTTTGAAAGCTCATCTTTTTTAAGACGTTTTCCATCCTGACAGAGTGTTGTTAGGGATTTTATTTTCTTCACACCAAGCTTTAGTGCTTTTGCCACTAGCTCTCCATTCAAGGCTAATCTTTTCCAGTTAGGATTTGCTTTACCTTTAGCCATCATCTTCTCCATGTAATGAAATTTAAGAGAAGAGTAGCAGATTGGATTATATGGAAAAAAGATGGCTATATTTGACGCTACCCAATGATCACGAATTTATGCAATTAGACACTAGATCTGGTAAATGAAGATAAATGAGAGGAAGGATTTTTTTAAAACGTTTTACCTCTTGCTTCAGCGTTAGATCATGATGAAAGTGCAATTGCACCCCAAACTGTTTTTCATTGCAGATGTATTGATCCACATTGTGATCCCTGGCACTCCGCGAAAAAATAACAAATTCATAGTCATTAGTTTCATCGACATATGTCAATTTGTCTATGCAATCGGCATTGATTAAATAGGTGCAATGGACCACAGGGACTTTGAAAGTTCCTTGCATGGTGCGGTATAATATTGTGAGATAATCAGGGTGGTCTTTATAATATCCGGTTTCAGTAATATCGCAAAAAAAATTGCTATAACGGTCTTTGTATTCAGGAATAGAAAGAAGCATGGGGGCAATGATAGGCTTATCTTTTATGATCAGTTCTTTCAGAGTACATGATGAGATGAAATTGTCGCAGTCAACCACGAAATAATAATCACACATATTTTCTTTAGTCATCTGTAGACTTTTATTGCGTATATTTCCGAGTAATTTGAACCTATCGTAAGTCCATTCATGTGGCCTTGTCGAGGAGGCTCCCTCAACCTCATGGATATCAAGAATAATCTTATTGTACTGGTCCTTGCATTGTTCAGCCCAATTTACAAGGATCTCTTGAGTGGCATCTTGATTGTTATTTGTATTAATATAAATCGTGATGAGTTGTTTATCGTAATCTAAATTTTCAATACATTTCAAGAATACAGAGAGGACATGCGCTTTATTTCGAGCCAAGATGGCAAGCAGCACTTTTTTCTGTTCCGGCGCATTTTCAACAGCCGATAAGCTAAAGTTTAAAAATAAAATGAATGCAAAGGCAATAAATGCACTTTTGAGAGTTGCTTTTTCAAATATCACTCGATGGCCTTAATATGCATAATTTTGAAAATTATACTTTTAACTTAAAAAATGTCAAAAAAATTATTTGGCAAAGGTAAGCTCGGGTGCAATTAAATGTGCTGGGCTGGCTGATTTAATTGCACCCGGTGAGCTCACAACTTAGTTGGGATATTTTTGATATATTAGCAATTAAAGAAATTTTTGATAACGCACTCCAAAAACATGGGCCAACCGTTGAGCAAGATCCTTTCCAATTGATCTCCGGCCGTTTTCCATAGCGGAAATATTATTTTGGGTGACGCCAATTAATTGACCAAGTTTGACTTGCGTATATCCCTCCCGCAAACGGAGACCTTTGAGGTAAAGTCCCTGATCACCGTGTATCTTCAATTTCTCTTCAAAGAAGTCGCGCCACTCTTTCATTTTTAAACGGGTAGGTTTCACTGCCGTGACATGTTCACTTTCAATATGGTGCGTTTTCGTGCGTGCCAACATAAAAAACCTCAATTATTTTTTTCTTTTCATCAACTACACGCCAACAAGCCACATGTTTGCCTTTTTTAAATGGCAATGGTGTGCATCTTTTGGTATCTTTTTCTTCTGCCTTCCAAGCTTGCTATAGTTTGGCCAGCTTGGTTGCATAGGTCCGTCTTGTTCAAGATCTGTAAGAAGCGATTCACATAATATATCAAAATTTGATATGTTTGCAATAATTAAGATGATCTGAGGTTGGTGTCGTCTTATTGATGCTCTACCCCAAACCCTGCCAAAGGGTTTTTACCCTTTGCATTATGCAAGCCTTCTCATTTCATTACTGCGGGATTCCAAAGGGTAAAAAACCCTTTGGCGGGGTTTGGGGGAGAGCCCCAATATTATCCTTTGACAACCATATGAGGTTTAAGCCTTGCCACCATCTTAGCCAAACCTGCTTCCTGAACAGCCAAGACGACAGCATCCACATCTTTATAAGCATCTGGCATCTCTTCAGCAATAGTGCGCATGGAACATGCTTTCACTTCAACACCTTGAGAATGCATATATTTGACAGGATCCTGATGCGACCATTTCTTCATCGACTGGATGCGACTGCAAGCCCGCCCAGCCCCATGGCATGAACTGCACCATGTCAAAGGATTTCCACAGCCTACCATCAGATGGCTGGCTCGCGCCATATCCCCCGGAACTAAAACAGGCTGTCCTGTCGCTTTAAATATCGGCGCAAGTTCTTTAGCTCCGGGGCCAAAAGCTCTAGTCGCCCCCTTTCTATGCACACATAGCTTGCGCAGTTCTCCAAGGACCATATGCTCTTCAATTTTGGCAATATTATGACATACGTCATAGACGAGGCGGATACTCTCGGGATCGATCTGTAGTACCTTGCTGAACCCTTGCCTCACAAGATGCAGGATTTGCTGCCTATTATTGAAAGCAAAATTTGCCGCTGCTGCCATGGAAGCAAAATAAGCCTGGCCGGCTTGGCTCTTAATCGGGGCAGCGACAAGTTGTTTATCCGGAAGATCTTTATGATAACCAAGTTTAATGAAAGCATCTAAAGTATCCTGGCAAATCTGATGTCCGAAGCCCCGGGAACCGGAATGAATCAAAACATAAGTCTGCCCTTTTTCAACACCCCAAGCGGCAGCGATATCGGGCAGGAAAATTTGTTGCACTTCCCCTACTTCCACAAAGTGATTTCCCGAACCAATTGATCCCAGTTGGTCTTTGCCTCTGCTTTGGGCCAGTTCAGAGACGGCATCGATATCTCCTCCGGCAATGCACCCTTTGCTTTCCATGTGATCTAAATCAATTTCATAGCCATATCCTTGCTGTACAGACCACCTTGCGCCTAAATTGACTAAATCGCGGTAGTCGGCATGGGTCAATGCTTTTCGATTTTTATGACCATGGCCAACTCCGGAAGGAATTATGCGATAGATGCAATCGAGCAGTTCTCGTTTTTGCTTCACGCTAAAACTGTGAAAAGGTTCCGGTATGACAGCTAGCCGGACTCCGCAATTGATGTCATAGCCAACACCACCGGGGCTGATGACACCGGTTTCCAAATCCATGGCAGCCACTCCGCCAATGGGAAAACCATATCCCCAATGAATATCAGGCATCGCAATACTATAACCGACAATGCCCGGAAGATAGGCAACATTGCGTACCTGCTCTAGCGGTTTCTCAATATCTATTTCCTTGATCAATTCTTCTGTGGCAATGATTAACCCCGGAACTTTCATTCCACCTTCTTGAGGCAAAACATATGTCGCCGGGCCTTTTTTTTGAAGATCAGACATCGACAATCATCTCCCATGTTAAAATGCCATCCTCTGTCTCAGTAATATCACCATGATAACTCACAGCTTTAAATGGGCAGCCAATCGTGGAATCCGCTAAAGCCACGACATGATTCAACCCTAATACAATATCATCTAAAGCATTGGGATGTTTCAGATGCGAGGAAAAATCAAGAATTTGGGGAAATTTAAAAGCTAGTGCGACAAAAGCATGTCTTTGCAGTTGCTCTAGGCTTTCTCCATGGATATTAAATGCAAGGTCTGCAGTATGGTCCACTTCTTGAAATGGAGGAACCAAAGGATAAGTCCATAGAGGTTCATACACAAGCTGTCCCAAACTTTCGTAGAGATGAATATTGTTTATGATCATCGGCAAAGGGGTGAAATTTTTTTCCCAGCCATCGCGATCAAAAGGCGCCCTGCATATTGTCACATGCGGTAATAAGTCCCTCACATCGGGTTGGAAATTATGAAATTGCAGCCACGCGATCAAAGCTTTTTGGAATGTCTGGATGGCTGCCGCGCCATCTATCCATTCAACATGCCAAGCAACTACTCTAGGATGTCTTTTAGGCAAAAACAAGCATTTATCAAATTTACCTGCCATGCCGACCTTAAAAGGAGGCAGTGGAAAAGACTCAAGGGAATTCTTTAGAGTTGAAAAATCAGACCAGCCTAAAAACGCAATAGTCATATGCCGGTGATTTTCATCGAGCATGCGACCCGCAGGCAAATTTTGAGGCCAAGGAGACACCACTTCCAAAGCAAAAAACACCCGTTTTTTCTTCTCTTCCATGGTGGAAACCTACTTTATCCAATAATAACGAAGTTCAGGATTGATAGCCAATTTCAAAACAATTAAAATGAAATGAAAAGACATATATTTAGGTATTTTACAATGGCATCCACAACAATGGCCTTACCAACCCAAAAAACCATCTTTTTAGCTAATTGGGGCGCTTACTTTCCTATTGAGCAATCATTCACTGTTTTAGATGAGCTTCTGGCGGATTGCAATCCTTCAACACAACAGCATTTATTAGCTTTGCCCCTTATTTATTTAGAGAAAATATTAGACAAATACCGGCAATCAGGACTCATATTTGGGACTGATAGCATCCTCAGTGTAACAGACGGCTCTTTTACTGAACCGATTTCCATCAGATTAATCAAAGAAGCCCAAGCTCAGTTTACTCTCTTGAACAGCTATGAGAACACAACATGTTTCCCTGAGAATGCCAACAATCTTCCTAAAAAAATCAAGGCTGTCATACAAGCAGGGCTCACTCCATTCTTATGCATCGGAGAAACACTCGCAGAATATGTGGATGGCAGTTCCAATAAGGTATTATCTGAAAAACTCTCGGAAGCATTGCACGAGATTTCTCCTCATCAATTAATTAATTTAAATATTGTCTATGAGGCTCCTTGGATTAATCAGCTGACATATCAGCCTTCTTTAGATCAATTGGTAAACGCCTATCGTCAATGCAGGGAAATTTTGCAAAGCCAAGTCGGCATTCAAATGGCAAATGCTATACGGCTTATCTGCGCAGTCCCCCATGATTTCGAAAATTTATCCTCCTTGATTCAACAAGGAGGGATTAATGGCTTGTATCTAACAAAAGCCATCCTTTATCAAAATCAATTGCATCGCATGTTTGCTTCCGATCTCAGTCTTCACGGTGAGTTTGAAAAACCTGTCATCGACGAAAAGATCATGACAGAAACATCTATCATCAACACTGAAAGTGACTTGGCAATAGAAGAACCAGTTATAAATAAAGATACAACCCCGCAGATTGTCGAAGAAAAACCGAAACTAAAAGAAGATGAAATTATCGAAAAACCGGGTACAGATCAAAAACAGCCGGCAAGTGAAGAACCTAAATTGGAAAAAGAAACAGAGGAAGAAGAACTAGAAGAAGAAGAAGAACCTGAACCTGAGGAAGAAGAACTAGAAGAAGAAGAAGATGATGATGAACCTGAGGATGAAGAATCTAAACCTGAGGACGAAAAAGAAAAAAAGGATGGATAGGTATTGATTGTTAACACCATGTACATCAATTTTTCAGGATATGCATGATCGTCGCTAACGCACCGGCAGGATAGGAAAGATAGAATTTTTATCCTTCCTATCCTGCCGGAGCGTTAGCGACGATCATGCATATCCTGTTAATATACTGAGCGCTTGTTTTTTCTCTGCTTGATCCTTCAACCCCTTTGTTCATCTTTGACTGTTCTCAAAAATAGATTTGTTTCAGCAATAATCACACTTGACAAACCAACTAAAGCAATCAAATTTGGGATAGCCATCAATCCATTAAGGATATCTGCGATTAGCCAAACAACTTCCATTTTGAGTGCAGCTCCAGGGATTATCACCAAGGTATAAATTATTCTATAAATCCATATCGAAGAGGATCCAAATAGATACTCACAACATTTTTCTCCGTAATATCCCCATGCAATAACAGTAGAAAAAGCAAACAATATCAAACCAATAGCGACAATATAGGCTCCGCCGCTAATTGTGGTATTAAAAGCCTCAATAGCCATGGATGCTCCACTGATCGCTTGACCCGATTCCAGTGTTTTGCCATGGACTCCAGTCACCGCCAGCACGAGTCCTGTAATGCTGCAGACAATTACAGTAGAGATCAAAGCTCCTGTCATCGTTATCAACGCCTGCCTTGCAGGACTGTCAGTTTTAGCTGCTGCTGCAGCTATGGATGAAATGCCTAGCCCGGCTTCATTGGAAATAACACTGCGAGCTACTCCCATTTGAATTGCCAACATGACACTCGCCCCTGCAAAGCCGCCAAAAGCTGCTTGACCTTGAAAAGCACTTGTCATAATATCTGCCAAAGCTTGCGGCACCTGGTCAAAGTTGTAGATGATGATAACAAGTCCTGCACCAATATAAAACAAAGCCATTATCGGCACTAAGACACCGGCGACATGTCCAATGCTTTTAACACCGCCCAGTATCACCAAACCTGTTAAAACAGCTATGATGACGCCATTCATCCATGGATTAAGATTCCAGAATATCCCTGAAGCCTCTGAAATAGCATTGACTTGAACCAAATTGCCTGTGCCGATCGCAGCAAAGCACCCAAATGCTGCAAAAATCATAGCCATCCATTTCCAGCCTAAACCTTTTTCAATATATTGCATGGGCCCTCCCATCATCTCGCCATTATCGTCCATTTGGCGATACTTCACGGCGAGAAGGGATTCAGAATATTTTGTTGCCATTCCAACAAAAGCCGTAATCCACATCCAGAACATAGACCCCAATCCCCCAATCGCAATGGCGGTAGCGACACCGACGATGGTCCCTGTACCGATCGCTCCTGCCAGCGAAGTCATTAAAGCGTCAAAATGACTGATATCACCTTGCACCTTGCCCTTTTGAGGGGTGAAAACTTGCTTTACGGCATACCATAAGTAGCGAAACTGAACTCCTTTTAGGGCAAAAGTTAAAAAGACACCTGTTCCGATCAAGAGGACTAATAAAGGGATGCCCCAGACCATATTTTTTATGTCTTCTAGATAAAGATCGATTTGATCCATGCTGATCCTTAGAAAAATTAAAATTATAATTTTATAATTATACTCGATAGTTGCATCAAAAATTTTAACAATTCCTTAATTTACTGGAAAGGATTATTGTTCAGAAAAAACTTGTTTCAGCCCAATCGATTATTTACAATCAGGATAAAATCAAATACAATTGCCGTCGATGAATGAATACATCCTTAAAATAGATCAACTTTCCTTTTCGTACAGCCAACAGTTAATCCTTGATGGCATCAGCTTTTCTCTTAAAGAAGGTGAAATTGCGGCTCTGATTGGTGTTTCCGGTTCAGGCAAAACAACTTTTTTTAATTTAATGACAGGAATGCTTCCCCTGCAACAAGGGTCGATCATCATTAATGGATATTCATTACCTGACGGTAACACACAGGTTTCATATATGACTCAGGAAGATCTATTGCTCCCTTGGCGAACAGTGATTCGCAATATGATGCTTTCCTCAGAACTTGGCCAAGCAAAACAATCCCATCATCATCTGTATCAAACTGCTTCCTCTCTTATTGAAACAATGGGATTAAAAGGTTTTGAAAATTATTATCCTGATCAATTATCTGGAGGAATGCGTAAACGCGTTTCATTAGCCCGAGCTCTGTTGCACAAACGACCCTTATTGCTCCTGGATGAACCGTTTGGGTCTTTGGATGTGATTGTCAGAGAGAACTTGTACCTTCAGCTACAAAAAATCAGGGATCAAGCGAACACCTCGATGTTATTTATCACTCATGATTTTCGAGATGCTCTTTCATTGGCTGATCGGGTTTTTTTGCTGTCAAATGGAAATATTTGCCGAGAGTGGCATGGCTTGGTTTCCATAAGAAGTAATCCTGGGGCTTTGGGCTTGATACAAGATGAGATGAAAAATGCCTTACAAGGCAATTTCGTGCCCATTTCCTCTTTTTAGAGAGTTGATAGCTTGGTAAAATTATTCTACTCTCTGTGTTCTCTGTGGTGTAAATCATGCTTTCCTTTGCGCCTTTGCGCCTTTGCGTTGAATCTCACGTTGCCTCAAAACTGTGAGGCAACGTGAGATTCAACGCAAAGGAGCAAAGGCGCAAAGGCACAGAGGCGCAAAGGTAAAAATCATTTAGCACTAGCATCATAGTCATCCAATTCATCGTAAATATCGAAATTGATGTTTTTATCCCAAAGCTTTTGCTGGATTTTTGCGACAAGCTTATGCCCCCAGATCGCACTGATTTTAAGTTTTTTTTGACAAAATTTTGCTTTAATTTTAAAGTCTTTTTGTCTTTCCTTTGAATTTTTACATGCTAATAATTCCTTAATATCGTGATGGGAAAGATATTTATCATAAATAGGGATCAGCTCATCTAGCAATTTATCCATATCGAACTCTGCCATGATATCTTCCCAAACCTTTAAAGGGACCTGGCTAGATTTACCTTTAAGTGATTTGTAAATCCCTTCAAACGTTTGTTTAATAAATTCCTTCTGTTCATCATCAATAATCAATTCCTTGATGTCAGTTATTTTAGCCTCATCAATATGTTTTGGCAATTCATCAGCATATCCTATTATGCTTATTGTGCTGAATATAAAGCCCATTATGAGATATATTACATTCATTTTACCCTTCTCGTTCAACATAACATATATTTCATAAAAATAAAAATCAACTAACTTTTATCATCCTTAATAGATAAACTTAATATAAGTCCTATAAAAAAATAGATCATTATTGAAACCATCCCAAATCTCATGCTGTCTGTAAGATATGTTATCCAACTTACAGTTAAGGGTCCTATAAACGATGTCGCTTTCCCCGATAGTGCATAGAAACCAAACATTTGTGTCCGCATTTCCTTTGGAGCGATTCGAGCTAAATAAGAACGACTCGAAGCTTGGACAGGCCCTACAAAAATCCCCATGCATAAACCTGCCAGCCAAAATTCGATTTCTGTCATCGAAAAGATAGCTAACATTCCAGTAGAAATAAGGCCGATTAATGAAATAACGATCATTTTCTTGCTGCCGAATAAATCATCGAAAATGGCGAATATCCCCGCTCCCACTCCAGCCGAAACATTAAGGGAAATCCCAAAGAGCAGCACTTCTTGTTCACTCATCTGAAACATTGCAGAAGCATAAATCCCTCCGAAAGCAAATAGGGTAATTAATGCATCGTTATAAATCATCCGGGCGATAAGAAATTGAACCATATTTCTTGTCATTTTTAAATGGATAATAGTTGAAAATAACTTCTTGATAGATTCGACAATGAGAATTCGCAAAGGCAAATTGCTGTACATTTTTGTTTGAGGGACAAACAAAAAAAATGGCGTTGAGAAAATGGCTATCCAGCAAGCTGCTAATAAAAAAACCGATCGAATTTTTTCGGTTTCTATGAGCTTTGAAAAAAATAATGACTCGGTTTGAGTAACTAATAGGCATAGAAATAAACATGCAATGCCGCCTGCATAACCCATCATCCATCCCCAACCAGACCATCGACCAAGTTTATTGGGAGGCGCCAAATCAGGCAGCATGGCATTATAAAAAATATATGAATATTCGAATGAAATTGAAGCGATGACAACTAGAGATAATCCCAGGGGGATATATTGACTCGATGGTTTGACAAACCATAATAAAGTAACACTAATGATGCATAATGCAGTAAAAGGGGCCATCCACAATTTACGCAGGCCGCTTTGATCTGCGATCGCCCCTAAAATAGGTCCTCCCAAAGCCACAAAAAGTCCGGCAATTCCAAGAGAACTGCCCCACAAGGCAACTCCATCTATTTTGTTTGGTGCCACCCAGTTCACAAAATAGGAGGAAAACACAAAAGTAAGGATGATCGTGGAGTAGGCGCTGGTCGCCCAGTCATATATCCCCCAGTAAAACAAAGAGCCTTTAATGGAATTATTGATATCTTTAAGCAATCTTTACGGTTCCTTAATTCATGTATTTTAACATCTCGTTCATTAAGGCATCGAAGCCACAGATTACTGCGATCTTACTGTATCAGTCGATGAAATTCTTAAACGAATCAGTAGTTTCTTGGGTATAGAAACTGAGCTCGGCAGCAAATGTGCTGTCGGGCTTTTTTTATTTACTCTATGCTTTATATATTAATATTTATAAAAGGATGATTGGATAGTTTCGATCGAAAATCCCGCTCTTTTTTATCAAAAACAAATAGATCCTCGTTTATTCATCCTCGTCATGGCATTTCAAACCGATTGGGAAATGTGTATGCTTCACATGCAGCAGGAAATTAATTGGGAAAATATTAAAAAGTGAGCTTCTGCAAACCGGAAGATTAACAAGTGTCATTAACTTAAGAGTTGATAGCTTGGTAAAATTATTCTTCTCTGTGTTCTTACCTTTGCGTCTCCGCGCCTTTACAGTCTGTAAAGACGCGGAGACGCAAAGGTAACACACAGAGAAGAATAGTTAAGTAACTAAACATCAGAATAATAAATACTCTTAACCTGATGCCTATGGGGTTTTGCCTGCGGTGGAAGAATAGCTGCCATCCTGATTAATGATGAGGTTGACTCTCGCTTCGATGCTTTTAAGTGTACCTGTCGCTAGGGATTTGCCTAATGAAGTCACTGGAACTATCACTTGTTGTCCCTTCAATTTATAAACCTTATGGCTTGTTCCCTCCTGACGATCAAAAAGAAAGCCTAACTCTTTGAGTTCGCTTAACAAATTTCTCATTTTAATTCCTCTTGGAAAAGAAGGGGAGTTTTGACTCGGAGGATGATCTTTAGAATCAACTTTCTTTTCTTCCTTGATTTTGTCTGAACCGTTTCTTTGAGGCAAATGGGAAAACTTGGAGGGCTCGCGGGTTGTAATTTGTTTCTTCTTGACAGATTCATTTTGCGGCAATGCATCAGAGGGTTGCTCATTTGTTTGAAGAAGGGTAATTTCGCTTTCACTCAAAGAATCACTTGTT
>Ga0206843_10047_pt1 | contig 42026 bp, 38 predicted proteins | sample Alteio_BWOrgCont_21_FD_152869 | JGI IMG/M metagenome (GOLD analysis project Ga0206843, IMG submission 152869) | Enriched cells from forest soil in Barre Woods Harvard Forest LTER site, Petersham, Massachusetts, United States -... | ecosystem: Environmental > Terrestrial > Soil > Temperate forest >...
CCAGGCCATTGGCATAGAGGCCGACGTCAGTAAAACAGAAGATTTTCAGCTTTTAATCGACTCTGCACTCAAAAAGTTCGGTCGCATAGACATTCTTGTCAATAATGCCGGAGTCGAAACGCGCACTTCTATTCTCGATACATCGGAAGCACAGTATCAAAAAGTTCTCGATGTGAATCTTAAGAGCGCTTTTTTTGGGACACAGATCGCCGCTAAACAAATGATCAAGCAAGGCGGCGGCGGCCGCATTATTAATATCACCTCGATCCATGAGGATTGGCCCATGCCTGGCAACATCCCCTACTGTCTCTCTAAAGGAGGGATGCGCATGCTCACCAGAACAGCCGGGCTTGAACTTGCAAAATACAAGATTTTAGTGGTCGGCGTCGGTCCGGGAGCTGTTGCGACTCCCATTAACCTTTCGACGATGAATGACCCTAAATCGATGGAAAAACTCAATGCAGCGATCCCTTTAGGCCGTATGGCAAAGCCCGAAGAAATCGCAAGCGTCGTTGCCTTTCTCTCCAGCGACGCTGCGGGATATATGACAGCGACATCTGTCTTTGTCGATGGAGGACTCATGCACCAAAGCCTTGGATTATAGAATGACTGAGGAAGAAATTCGATTAGACAACGCTCGCAGCGGAAAGGCTCTCTGGCGAAAATGGGGTCCTTATGTAAGCGAACGTCAATGGGGAACTGTGCGCGAGGACTATAGTGCAAATGGCGATGCGTGGGATTATATCTCTCATGAAGCTTCCCGTTCGAGAGCTTATCGCTGGGGGGAAGATGGGATTGCAGCCATTTCTGACGATAAACAACAACTCTGCTTTGCTATTGCTCTCTGGAATGAACAAGATTCTATTTTGAAAGAACGTTTGTTTGGTTTAACAAACAGAGAAGGCAATCATGGCGAGGATGTCAAAGAATATTACTTTTATCTCGATAACCTGCCCAGCCATGCGTACATGAAATATCTCTATAAATATCCACAACGCGCTTTTCCTTATGAAGAATTGATCCGTAAAAATCAGAAAAGGGATCGAAAAGAAGCTGAATATGAATTGCTGGATACAGGGTTATTCGATGAAAACCGCTATTATGATGTTTTCGTCGAATATGCCAAAGTTGCTGATGAAGACCTCTTAATCCAAATCAACATGATCAATCGCGGACCAGAAACTGCGACCCTCCATCTTCTTCCTACCCTCTGGTTTCGCAATACCTGGGCCTGGAAAAAGGGAAACCCTAAACCAGAACTCAAGCTCCAGGAGAATGCTCATACAGACGATTTCCACAGGATCAACATCACGCATTCTGAACTGGGCGAAAGATGGTTTTATTGCGAGAAAGCAGACGAATTGCTGTTCACAGACAATGAAACCAACAAACAAAAACTCTTTGGCATTCCCAATGACTCCTTGTATACCAAAGATGGATTCCATGAATACTTGATCCATGGGAATCATGAAGCGCTTAACCCTGCTCACCTTGGGACCAAAGCAGCGCCGCATTATATGCTTCAAATCAACCCTGGAAAAACATCTACCGTCCAGATGCGCTTGTGCAAAACGGCAATTCCTTCGGATCCTTTGGGCAAAATTTTTTGCGATACCTATAAAATCCGCATCGATGAGGCCAATGCATTCTACCAAAAGATTACCCCTTGTCCTTTACCCGAAGATATGCGCAATATCCAACGACAAGCTTTCGCTGGGCTTTTATGGAATAAACAGTGCTATCACTACAATGTCAACACTTGGCTGCAAGGTGATCCAGCGGGCCCCCTTCCTCCACCTCAGCGCAAACTCGGACGTAACAAGCATTGGAAAACTCTCGATGCTTTTGACGTTTTCTCTATGCCGGACAAATGGGAATATCCATGGTTCGCAGCCTGGGACCTCGCTTTCCATACTATTGCATTGGCAATGATCGATCCTGATTTTGCCAAAAACCAGCTGCTACTGCTTACCAAAGAGTGGTACATGCATCCCAATGGACAAATCCCTGCGTATGAATGGTCATTTAGCGACGTTAATCCTCCCGTTCATGCCTGGGCTGCCATGCGTGTTTATCAGATCGAACACAAAAGACATGGACGCAAAGATAGAGTTTTTTTAGAGAAGGTGTTTCAAAAATTGACCCTTAATTTTACATGGTGGGTCAATCAAAAGGACGAAGGAGGCCGTAATATTTTTGAAGGAGGCTTTCTCGGCCTTGACAACATCGGCGTTTTTAATCGGGACACAGCTCCTCCCGGCGGGGGCATCTTTGAACAGCCCGACGGCACAGGCTGGATGGGAATGTATTGCATCAATCTTCTTCAAATTGCACTTGAATTGGCTGCAGAAGACCCTGTCTACGAAGATATGGCGATCAAATTTTTAGAGCACTTTGTTTACATTGCAGATGCGATCAACAATACCGCTGGTCAAATTCATGGCCTATGGGATGAAGAAACAGGTTTTTATTACGGACAATTGACAATGCCAGACGGTAATGCAATGAGGGTGGATGAGAAGAGTATTGTTGGGATCGTTCCCCTATTTGCAGTTGCAACCAACCAGGCCAAAGTCCATCATCTTTTTCCAAACTACAGAGAGCGATTTAAGTGGTTTATCGAAAATCGACCCGAATCTCTTAAAGAAGCTGGAGACTTCCGCCATTTTGCATCTAATGGACAAATTCTCATCTCGATTGTTAACTCAGAGAAACTAAAACGGATCCTTCAAAAGGCACTCGATGAACAACAATTCCTAAGCCCCTATGGCTTCAGGTCGCTCTCAAAAAGTCTCGCCGATCATCCTTATCTCCTTAAACTTGGAAATACACAGTTCGAAGTAGACTATGAACCCGGTGAATCTACCACCAATCTGTTCGGCGGTAATTCTAACTGGAGAGGCCCCATTTGGTTTCCCCTCAATTATCTATTTATCGAATCTCTGCAGAAATTCGACTATTATCTCGGTAAAGATTTCAAAATCGAGTTGCCCACTGGATCGGGTCATTTTGCAACACTTTGGGAGACTGCTTCAGAACTTTCCTATAGGCTCATCAAGATCTTCTTAAAAGACAAGAATGGACATCGCCCAGTGTACGGAAATATCACCAAATTTCAAGAAGATCCCCATTGGCGCGATTACATCTTTTTTCATGAATACTTTCACGGTGATAGTGGAACAGGTCTAGGCGCTAATCACCAAACGGGATGGACCGGTATCATCGCAAAGTTGATCGACCAATACGGTGAATATGCGTTGCAAAATAAACCGCCTCAAAAATTTGAAGAAGGAAAGACAGGTTATCTTTAACAACGGATCAATATATGCAGCCGGCTAACCCGAGTATCCTGACGATTAATGGCGGTTCATCGAGCATCAAGTTTGCATTGTTTGAAATCGTCGGCGACTCGCTCAGACGAATTCTGGAAGGGGTGATTGAGCGGATTGGATTGCCAGAGTCCACCTTGCGAGTAAAGGGCTTGAATCAAGATGATAACTACACACGCCAGGTAACAGCGACCCACTATACCCTAGCTACCAACATACTGATGGATTCGATCGAGGCCCGCAGAGGGCGTGATGCACTGGCCGCAATCGGACATCGCGTAGTGCATGGCGGACCGAAGTATTATAAGCCGGAGCGAATCACCGCAGAAATGATTGAAGAGTTGCGCGGGCTTAAATCCTTCGATCCTGAGCACCTGCCGGAGGAGATTCAATTGATTGAGGCGTTTCATCGCCGATTTCCCAACCTGACTCAAGTAGGGTGTTTCGACACAGCTTTTCACCACGACCTACCGCGCGTGGCTAAATTGCTGCCAATTCCCCGCCGCTATGAAGCGCAAGGGGTTCGGCGATATGGGTTTCATGGGTTGTCATATGAATTTTTAATAGGAGAACTGGGACGTCTGGCTGGATCGAAAACGGCGCAAGGCCGAGTTATCCTTGCCCATCTCGGTAACGGCGCAAGCCTGGCAGCTTTGCGTAACGGAAAACCTGTAGACACAAGCATGAGTTTCACACCAACCGCTGGGGTGCCGATGAGCACTCGCTCCGGTGATCTCGACCCTGGATTGGTTTGGTTTCTGGCGCGCACAGAAGGGTTCGACGCAAAACGATTCAACGAGATGGTCAATTTTCAGTCAGGACTTCTCGGCGTGTCGGAGATGAGTTCCGACATGCATGATTTACTTAAGAGTGAAACACAAGATGCACGGGCGGCTGAAGCGATTGCGCTATTCTGTTATCAGGTTAAAAAATGGATTGGCTCATTCGCAGCGGCTTTGGGCGGCCTGGATACGGTAGTTTTCGCTGGCGGCATCGGAGAGAAAGCGCCTAGTGTGCGGGCCAGGATTTGCGATGGGCTGGAATTTCTTGGAATCGAACTCGAAGAAAAGCAAAACAATGCGAATGAGGGTATGATCTCTTCGGCCACAAGCCGAGTAACGGTTCGCGTGATCCGCACAGACGAAGAGTGGATGATAGCCAAAACGGTATGCCGCGCTCTCGCTCTTGGAACAAAGGAAGCAGAGTCATGAAAACAGATATTCTTTCCCCAGAATTGCTCCACAAGATGGATGCCTACTGGCGGGCCGCTAACTATCTGTCGGTCGGTCAGATTTATCTTTATGACAATCCCCTGCTCAAGCGACAGCTGTCATTGTCGGATGTGAAGCCGCTCGTGGTCGGACATTGGGGTACAACGCCAGGGCAGAACTTCATCTATGTGCATTTGAACAGGATCATCAAAAAATATGATCTGAACATGTTCTACATCGCAGGCCCAGGTCATGGCGGCCCGGCTTTGGTGGCAAATACTTATCTCGAAGGTTCCTATAGCGAGATTTATCCGGATATCAGCCAAGACGAAGCCGGGATGAAAAAACTGTTCAAGCAATTTTCGTTTCCAGGTGGAATTTCCAGCCATGTCGCTCCGACGACTCCGGGATCAATTCACGAAGGGGGCGAGCTGGGTTATTCGCTTAGCCATGCCTTTGGAGCCGTGTTTGACAACCCTGATCTGGTTGTCTCCTGTATCATCGGCGACGGCGAAGCGGAAACGGGTCCCTTGGCAACGGCATGGCAGTCCAACAAATTTCTGAACCCAATTACGGACGGAGCTGTGCTGCCGATCCTCCATCTCAATGGCTATAAGATCAGTAACCCGACCGTCCTGGCGCGCATCGAAAGTGAAGAATTGGAGCAATTTCTACGAGGCTGCGGCTGGACGCCTTACTTTGTGGAAGGAGATGAGCCGGAGGCGATGCATCAACTCATGGCTGCTTCTATAGAGCAGACAATCGAAGACATTCGGGAAATCCAAAACAATGCCCGCAGTAAGAATGATACCACGCGGCGGCGATGGCCCATGATCGTCCTGAGATCCCCCAAGGGTTGGACAGGGCCAATAGTTGTCAATGGCCTTAAAATTGAGGGCACATTTCGAGCGCACCAGGTGCCGCTTCTCGTGAACAGCGAGCATCCTGAGCATGTCCAGCAACTTGAAAGCTGGATGAAAAGCTACAAAGCAGAAGAACTGTTTGATAAGAATGGGAAGCTCATCCCAGAATTGGCTGAGCTGGCGCCTAAGGGTAATCGGCGGATGGGCGCCAATCCGCACGCCAATGGCGGTCTATTATTGCGCGATTTGCGAATGCCGGACTTTCATGAACATGCAGTCAATGTGCCGGCCCCCGGCGCCGTTGAAGCTCAAGACACGCTCGTGCTTGGCAAATTCTTGCGCGATCTGGCCAAACTCAATCAAGATCAGCGCAATTTCCGCATTTTTGGACCAGATGAGACACTTTCTAACCTTTTAGGCGCAGTTTTTGAAGTCACCAACCGCCAGTGGGATGCCAGAGAAGTAAAAAATGATGAATTCCTCGCACCCGCAGGACAAGTTCTGGATTCAATGCTCAGCGAACATCAATGCGAAGGTTGGTTGGAAGGATATCTGCTGACCGGGCGGCACGGTCTGTTCAATAGTTATGAGGCGTTCATCCGCATCGTCGATTCAATGTTTAGCCAGCACGCTAAGTGGCTAAAGGTGTGCTTAGAGTTGCCCTGGCGCCGGAAGATCTCATCGTTGAATTATCTGCTTGCCTCCCATGTCTGGCAGCAGGATCACAATGGCTTCACGCACCAGGATCCTGGCTTTCTCGACCATGTGATCAACAAGAAGGCTGATATTGTGCGGGTCTACCTGCCACCTGATGCCAACTGTCTCTTGTCGGTATTTGACCACTGTCTGCGCAGCCGGAACTACGTCAACGTAGTGGTTGCAGGAAAACATCCTCTTCCTCAATGGTTGACTATGGACGCCGCAGCTATGCACTGCACAGAAGGAATTGGCATCTGGCAATGGGCCAGCAACGATCAGGGCGCCGAGCCTGACGTAGTGATGGCCTGCTGCGGAGATACACCTACGCTGGAGACGTTGGCTGCCGTTTCCATCCTTCGCGAGCATCTGCCCGATTTGAAAATCCGGGTGATCAATGTCGTCGATCTGATGAAGATACAATCCCAAAGCGAGCATCCACATGGCCTCTCTGAAATGGATTACGATTCGCTCTTTACAAAAGACAAGCAGATCCTCTTTAACTTTCATGGATATCCTACGCTGGTGCACCGCCTGACTTATCGCCGCACCAATCGAAATCTGCACGTTCGAGGATACAAGGAAGAGGGCACGATCACGACAGCTTTTGACATGCGTGTTCAAAACGATATTGATAGATTTCATCTGGTGCAAGATCTGGTTGATCGGTTAGCGAATTTGGGAGCTAAGGGGGCCTACCTCAAACAGATGATGCAGGACAAGCTCATCGAACACAAACACTACATCGACAAGCACGGTCAAGACATGCCGGAAATTCGGAATTGGAAGTGGGGCAAAAGATAATTATATGGAACCTAATGCCGATAAACCTAAAACTCCGTCAGTAAAGAAGCCCAATGTTGATCCGTCCAAAGCTCCAGTAGCGAAACCTAATGCGAACGAGGATCTAAAATCCCTCCCTCTGGAAGAGGTAAAGAAAAAATTGGGATTCTCCCCGGATGGTCTTAGTGAAGCCGAGGCGGCAAAACGCCTAACCCAATATGGATCTAACGAGATCGAAGAAAAGAAAACGAATCCATTTCTAAAATTCTTTAGCTATTTTTGGGGGCCTATCCCGTGGATGATTGAAATAGCGGTGATTCTTTCAGGAGTCGTTGGTCACTGGCCAGATTTTGCCATTATCCTCCTTCTTCTTTTTGCCAATGCAGTTGTCGGATTCTGGGAAGAGAACAAAGCAGCCAATGCCATTGCTGCCCTGAAAGCCCAGCTTGCGATTAAAGCTCGAGTGAAACGCGATGGCAAGTGGAGCACCCCGGCGGCACGTGAATTGGTTCCGGGAGATCTGATTCGATTACGCTCAGGTGATATTGTTCCTGCGGATGCAAGGCTCTTGGATGGCGATCCTGTAGAGGTAGATCAATCTGCATTGACGGGAGAATCATTGCCCGTAGAGAAGAAATCTGGCGAGGCTGTGTTTTCAGGGTCGATCGTCCGCCAAGGTGAAATCGGAGCACTGGTGTACGTTACAGGCTCCGGTACTTACTTCGGCAAGACTGCGCAACTGGTGCAGGAAGCGCATACCGTCAGCCATTTTCAAAAAGCGGTTTTGAAGATCGGCAATGACCTGATCATTTTAGCAGCGGTAATGGTGGCGGCCATTATTGGTGTCGCAATCTTCCGCGGTGATCCAATCCTGACAACGCTGCAGTTCGCCCTGGTATTGACTGTGGCGGCTATCCCTGTAGCCATGCCGACGGTGTTGTCAGTGACAATGGCAGTCGGTGCACGTCTGCTTGCCAAGAAAAAAGCGATTGTGAGCCGACTTGTGGCTATCGAGGAATTGGCGGGCGTAGATATATTGTGCGCAGATAAAACCGGCACTTTGACCCAAAATAAGCTAACCCTTGGCGATCCGTTCAGCGTGAACAATGTCCCAGCCGAACAACTGGTTCTCAATGCCGCTCTCGCCTCGCGCGGGGACAATAACGACACGATTGATCTGGCCGTCTTGGATGGTCTAAAAAACAAAGATGCATTGAAAGGTTATCAGGTAGTCCATTTCCAGCCATTCGATGCGGTGCATAAACGCACCGAATCCACAGTGAAAGCCCAGGATGGAAAGCAGTTCAAGGTAACCAAGGGTGCTCCCCAGGTAATTTTGGCATTGGCAGCCAACGCAGACCAAGTGAAAGAGTTGGTCATGAAGGCTATAGACGCATTTGCAGCGCGTGGCTTTCGATCGCTTGGCGTAGCGCGGGCCGAAGGAGATGGCAATTGGCAATTTCTCGGTGTGCTGCCTCTCTTCGATCCGCCGAGAGAGGACGCCAAGGCAACCATTGCGACAGCAGTTCAAATGGGCGTGAAGATCAAGATGGTTACGGGAGATCAACTCGCCATCGCCAAGGAAACTGCCAAAAAATTAGGCATGGGCACAAATATCCTTGATGCCGCGTCTTTAGGCGACTCGAAGCGTCAGGAGACCGACGAGACGGCTGAGTCTGTCGAAAAGGCCGATGGATTTGCCCAGGTTTTCCCGGAACATAAGTTCCACATTGTAGATGTCTTGCAAAAAAGAGGCCATATGGTCGGCATGACGGGCGACGGAGTGAATGACGCCCCCGCACTCAAGAAGGCCGACTGCGGTATCGCCGTCTCGGGCGCAACAGATGCGGCTAGAGCAGCGGCCTCTATCGTACTAATGAGTCCCGGCCTATCTGTAATTATCGATGCCGTTAAGGAAAGCCGGAAAATATTTCAACGGATGAATAGCTATGCTATCTACCGTATTGCCGAGACGCTGCGCGTACTACTTTTCATGACAGCAGCGATCCTGATTTTTAATTTTTATCCCTTGACGGCTGTGATGATCGTGATGCTGGCGTTGCTCAACGACGGCGCAATTCTGTCTATTGCCTATGATAACGTTCATTACAAGGATCAGCCCGAAGCCTGGAATATGCATATGGTAATGGGGATCGCCTCGGTACTGGGCATCGTTGGCCCCGTGGCTGCGTTTGGCCTATTCTTTCTTGGGCGTACCATTTTTCACCTGGATCACAACCATCTTCAGCCGCTGATGTATCTGATGTTGTCCGTAGCCGGGCATATGACAATCTTCCTCACCCGCACGCGCGGCCCCTTCTGGTCCATACCTCCCGCAAGGATTTTATGGATAGCCGTATTGGGGACACAAATCATTGCAACACTCATTGCAGTCTACGGATTCCTTATGCCGCCTCTTGGATGGAAATGGGCAGGGTTCGTATGGGGATATGCGCTTGTTTGGGCGCTCTTGAGCGATCGTGTAAAACTGCTTGCGTATCGGTTTTTCGATCCGGTCAAAAAACCCAAGCCTAAAACCGAAACTAAAGCAGAGAAGGATATTGATAAAGATCGACCACATAAATTAGGATGAAGAATAATGCTAGAAACGGACTGGTAAGCATATTGTATCAATTAACAAAAAATGGACTGAAATGAAAAATAAAAGCTCGTTTTCTGTATTAATATTTTTTGTAATTATATCGATCGGGGCAGCGCTAGCTTATACCCTGCACACAGGGTCTGAGAGCTACAAAAGCTTCTATGTTTTTGGTGGGGTCCTTTTCATTGCCTTCATCATTTCAGCCGCCATTAAAATTGCAAATCAGTGGGATAGGGCCATCGTTTTACGGCTGGGCCATTTCCATTCCTTAAGGGGGCCTGGATTGTTTTTTATCATTCCAGTTATCGATACAGTTCCTTTCTGGATCGACATTCGTGTCATTGCAACTTCGTTCAAAGCGGAAAAAACGCTGACCAAGGATACGGTGCCTGTCGATGTCGATGCAGTCCTTTTTTGGAAAGTGATTGATCCTAAAAAGGCAGCTCTTGAAGTCGCTGATTACGAAAGTGCCATTGGGTGGGCATCGCAAACAGCTCTGCGCGATGTGATTGGCAAGACGATGCTTTCCGATATGCTTGAAGGACGCAGTAAAATTAGCAATGAACTGCAAATCATCATCGATGAGCGGACCGAACCCTGGGGAATCAATGTGATTTCGGTTGAAGTTAAAGATGTCTTGATTCCACCTGCTTTGGAAGATGCGATGTCCATGCAAGCGCAGGCGGAAAGAGAACGTCAAGCTCGGGTCATTCTTGGGGACTCAGAGCGGCAAGTGGCAGAAAAATTTGGCGAAGCGGCTAAGACCTATATCAGCAATCCTGTTGCATTGCATTTAAGGGCGATGAACATGCTCTATGAGGGATTAAAAGAGAACTCTACTATCGTCATTGTCCCCAGCTCAGCCATCGAAACGATGCAACTAGGAGGTCTTGCCGGGATGACAGCATTGACTATGAGCTTGGACCAAAAGCCACCCTGCAATGCAAAAAAAGATGAGATAGAAAATAAAAACCCCAGGGAACCATGAATTTACCAAATCATTCGGCACCGGGCGGTCCAGGAATTCTATACCCCGCCAGCCAATCGCCCGCACATATCCCAACGAGATCAGTCCCATCAACGGTCCTATCAGCAGTGCCCACAGGATCAATGAACCGGAAACATTCAACAATGTTAGGAATTTGATATAGTAAGCTGATTGTCAACGCTTTTTACTCCGGAAACATTTTTCACCATTCTAACAACTCTACGACTTTCCTCTTTGCTTGCAACGGTTCCAGTTAATGTCACAACGCCATTATTCGTAGTCACGGATATCATTCTAGCGCTTGACGATAAAGAATTATCAGCCACGAGTGTCTTTTTGACGTTTGCTGTAATATCCCAATCAGATGGTTGTGATTGCATCTGATTATTTCCATTGGAATAATCATTCGAATTTCCACTGCATGAAGCGCAAAGGATGCAAATTGCCGGAATAAACAGAATTTTTTTCACGATTCCCTCCAAAATACATTTAGCTTGAATAACCATATATGCCCGTAAAAAGGGCATTTTTAGTCTTATTTGCATTCTATGACAAGGAAATAGATTTGTAAATAAAAACTAGAAAATAAGCAGATCCTCTTAAATATTTATAACAAAATTGAAGAGGACCTGCTTATTAGGTTAGAATTGTTGAGAAATTTTAATTAAACCTTCGTGTGCATGCCATCTCTTACTAAATTCATAGTTATAGACAGCCTCAATTGCCAGACGGACACAAGAGATGAATGTGATGCCTATGCCTACATCTCCTCCATTTCTGTCCAAACCATGCCCATTCGTTTTAAACGACCCGCTTTCCTTAGCTACGCCAGAAAAGGTCGTTCTGAGGTGCATCGAATCCGTATAGAAATCATGGAGCCACAAGCCGTGAACTTCTGGTACGATAGCCCCATTTCTGGTCTGTATCGGACGCGCAGCTTTAAATCCCAAGCTTGACTCTAAGAAATTGTAATGTTGCTGCTTCACATGCAAGTCAAGATCTTTAGCACCATGCTCATGGTATTTATTTATATCCAAGTGAGAATATTGTAGAGAAGCTAGCGGCGTGAAAATTGCACACCATTTGTAAAAGCGATAGCCTCCTGCAAGAAGAGCGGTGTACTGCCGGCCAACGTAATCAGCCCTTGCCGTGCGGTTCACACCTGGAAATTTAATGTGTCTCTTATCTTTATATCGATTAAAATCGAACGAAAATGCAGCATCCAAATACCAATGTGTTGGGTTAAAAGATAAGTAGGCTGTTCCATCATACATCTGGATCGTTGAGTCATTGTCATGGGTTCGATCCACGTGGGTGTGTGCATACCCGCCTCCGATACCCGCGCTCAGTTCCCTAATGATAGGTCCCTGAATGGCTGCCATTCCCCCATAAAGGTTCGCGTTATAGCTATTGGAATCATGATGCCTATCCTGGTGACCCCACAACCCAAAACCATCCGCCCAGACTTCCCAACGATTGCTAACAGAATCGCAATCGATTGAGCTATCACAGCCAGCGTTTCTCTTCCTTTCGCATTCCGCTTGTTTTGCCTGGCTTACAGGCATTCCATCTCTGTCTAGATACTCCCCGTTCTTCCCTAGAATGTAGCAATCTGTATCGCATTCCTGTGCGTAAACGCAACGTCCGTTAGTCATATGTAACGCCCAAAGCTGCTGAAATTGCTTTGCCGATTCAAAGCTCATGCGCGTCAGCGCTCCATCTACTATGGGGTTAAACTGCAAGAGCGCGTTATTTATTGCTGCTGCAGAGGGCAAAGCCGCAAGAGCGGCTACAACGGCTGCGATATCACTGCCTGGGTTATTGGCTGCAACAGCAAGAAGTGACGTAATTACCGATCCAATTCCGCCAGGAGGTGTGATTGCAGGATGTAGGGTCGGTGTGATGGCAATATTACCATCCAGGTTTTCTCCGATAAAGCTGTAAAGAACGCTATTGCTGGTAACATTAACAGGTAATCCTGATGTAGTCCCTTGAGCACTAACAACAAATAGAGGAGCGCCAGGCGTTAAGGCTATTACTCCGCTTGCATCCACATTAACCGTAACAGAAGGACCAGCAATCGAGTCAGCTCCTGTATCACTGATGTTGCCAAAGAGTGCATTAGATACGACTCTGGTATTAATAACCAGGCCTGATGGAAGATTCAAAGCACCCACGCTAGTTAATGTATTCTGCCCAAGATTAAAAGTCTGTGTTGATATGGCACCATTGATCATTGCATTGCCAGCAAGGGTAACCTGTAATAATGGACTCACGCCGGTCGCAACAGCTCCATTTAATTGGCTGCCATCGTTAAGAACCAGTGTGCCTACGCCTGCGGCCGCGTTTGTCAGAGCGCCAACAAATGTAGTGCCTGGCTCAATGATGAAAGTGCCACCGGGTGCGGGGGCAAGAAAGTTCATCACATCATTACCCTGCGGGGGGGCTGTTACTATAGCGCCATTCGTAATATTGGTAACAGCTTCAGCATCTTGAGTGATCATCATTGTGATCGCCAGAATGCTGACTGCAGAAAATAGCCTTAAATGCATGTCTCTTATTGGAAGCACCAGTTATTTCAAGTTAAAATAAGCTCTCCGCCAGGAGGATTATCTTTTTCGCATGTTATTGGACATCCTCATTTTTGTCTAAACTTTTGTCGGGATTCTCTCTAAATAATAAATTCCGATAAGATACTGCTGACAATGAGGCCTTCAACAAATTTAAAATGTTTGTCTTGGGAACAAAGAATGCATCCATGTTCTAAAGCTTGCGCAGCAATCCACATATCATTCGTGGGGATCGGAGTGCCTTTATTTCTTAATGAGAAGTAAATCTGGCTATAAAAATTTGCCGTATCTGCAGTAATGGGGAAAATGTTAATTCTTGAAGATTGAAGAAATTGATGTAACTCTTCCCGGTTTTTCTTCGTCTTATTCCCACATTCAAACCCACCAGTCAATTCTCCTAGAACAATTGGACTCATTCCGAGGATTTCAGCATATTGAATAATATCAATCGCGGATGATTCCCCTCTTTTAAATGCGACATAAATATTAGTGTCGATTAATATGGGTCTCATGACCAAAGTTCCTTATCAATTTTTTCGAAATATTCTGTGTTTTTCTCAAAGTCCTTTGCGTCTGAATCAGACCAGGTCCCGGCTAAATCATCTAAATCATGATGTTCTGTTTTTTCATGGGTAAATCCAAGTCCTTTTTGGATCATTCGCAAAATGAGTGTGTTGACACTGATATGTAATTTTTTTGCCTCTTGTTTTAGCGAATCCATAAACTCTTTAGGAACTCCCCTTAAATTGAAATTGGAAGCTGACATAAGATACCTTTTGGTAATATCTTAATGATATCATTCAATGGTATTATTAATCAATTTTTGGCTGAAAAATTTTCATCTTATTGATTATAAGTAATTTATGAAATAATTTTGATTAGAATGCATCAGCTAACCACTCAATTGATACATCCTCGACTTTGTACATTTTTCGAGTCTTAAGTCCGTGTCCGAGTCCCAGTCCGGGGGGCAACAGGCATCCTATTACCCATATCTTTTATCTGACAAGAGCGTCTACCTTGGTGTGTAATTAAAAGCGTTCGGCTGCCAAGTAGTTAAAATTCTTCCCCTTGGCGTCTCTGCGGCTTGGCGTCTTTGCGTTTTCGTCTTTCTGCACTACAACATGGGAAAAAACGCAGAGACGCCAAGGGGGAGGATGATTTTTTAACTACTTGGCAGCCGAACGCTTTTAATTACACACCAAAGTAGACGCTCTTGTCAGATAAAAGATATGGGTAATAGGATGGGGGCACGGGCACGAACGGGAGGTTATGCAAGAAGTCTATTGCAATGGAGATGATTCCAGAGATGGCTTTGAGGGGAAATTAGAGTTTTCGATCTCTGTGTTGCCTTATGTTGGCAATGATTCATGGATAGAGTCGACACTGCTCGAGATTCGGAGATGTCTTGAGTCGGATGAATTTCCACATGCAAGCCCGTCCTGCAACTTTTGCAAATATCGGGCGGCAGTGCGGAGGCATTTGGACGAACGGGAATAACCTTGCAGACGAGGCTCTTCCGCTGTCTTTGATTGGTCAATCTGTATTTGGATAAACCGCAATAGTCGACTTCGGACTGCACAACATCCTTTGTGTTGTTTCATCCTGGAACAACATCAATCTTTTCTTTAGCTTGAAAAAATATGTCAAAACAAAGTTAAAATGTCGCTGAATAAAATCAGGTTGATTTATCGATTATGGGGTGATAAGGTTCACCCGAACTGACTTGAGTTTTTTGCTGATTCGATCGCTGTGAGAGTATCCGTAAAATATTGGTGAGTTCAAAAGGAAACGATCGAGGTAACTCGGACGATTTTTAAAACGCTTAGCAGGAGAATAGTATGGTAGATTTAGAGCATATAATAAATGAAGTTGCTTCAAACCTCTCAGAAAGAGAGATTTCTACGACGAAAACGAATGCAGATGCATTGCTGAGTGAAATCAAAATCCATGGCGAGGCGAAATTGATAATGATCGCTTGGGATCAGCAGTAGTAGCTCTCAGCTTTTTTGGGGCGCTTAGAATTGCTTAGTCGTCGTTGCGTATTTTGTAATGACGGAAGATTGTAAGCGCTCCTTCGGTAATATTGCTCTCCTGGAATACAATCACGCAACTGGGGTTTTGCCATGCTAAGGACAGTCGGAATCAAGAGAAACATAGAAAATTTGTTTTCACTTTCTCAGCCCTATACGCAAGGTGGGGATTATTCATTTTTAGGACTAAAGAGGGCTTATAAAAAGTTCCTTCATCAAATCCAACCATCTGTACCTGTCAGTTTTCTCGACACCATTGAATTTTTAAAAGATGTTCCTCGCACAAGAGAGATGATATCACTGTTTGCTGAAAAATCTAGACTGGATGACTTCGATCGTGTTTTTTCGGATGACTCTCAATTTCAAAATGAACACCTGGATCTGGCAGAATGGTATCTACAAGAACTTAAAAAAGTTGATGAGCAGCTTTATTCGCTATTCTCTCTGGCTATTAATATTCTCTTCTCAGGACCTTCAGCATTGGCTAGTGGTGGCTCGTCTTCCGGAGCTATTGGATGTATTTGGATCAATCCTCGCCCAACTTGGGGCTTGCAAGATTTCTTAGAATTTTTTGTTCATGAAATGACTCATAATTTGGTTTTCTTGGATGAGTATCGCTACCACCATTATGAGGGTTACGCAGAGATGTTTTTAGAAGAAAACTATGCCATGTCTGCAATTCTAGCCAAGAAAAGACCCCTAGATAAGGTGTTTCATAGTATTTTAGTTAGCACAGAGGTTCTACTGACAAGGCGAGATATTCTGGGGCATCCCGGGTCTCCCATATTGCATCCTCCCACATCTATTATGCTCGAGAAGACCTTTGAGTCCATTGACTACGTGGAAAGAAATTCAACCGTCTACTCCCTTTTGACCTCTCGGGGAAAAGAGCTGATTACCACGTGTAAAGAACATCTAAAAGACGTTAAGGCTAGCTATACCCCGACTGAAGCATTAGCTGCGATGTCGAACCTCGATCACACAACGATTACGAGCGATCTCGTCTATTAAATGAGAGATTTCCTCTTTGTTTTTGTTGTCCAAATTGGCATCCCACTCATCAAGAAGGATGACTTTCTCGTTTACGAAATTTCTAATTTCTAAAAGCGTGGCCCTTATCCCTTGGCCGGAGGAGAGGTAGTTGGCATTATTTCTAAAGCAAAGCTGGTGTTTGACAGGAAGGAAAAATGCTTTTTCCTTAAGGCTATCTTTAATGGCAAGAAGGAGTGAAGTTTTTCCGGTGCCATTTTCTCCCCGTATGGTAAGCCTTCCAGGAATCGTTGCTTTTTTGATGATTCCCTCAAGATTATTAACTTTTGAATCCGGAATGTCTTCTACGTCAAATGCATTATGGAGGAGACTGATTTTTTCCCATTGTATTCTATGAGTGAAAGAAGAGCCTTCTTGATTGCTACCGATCATCGCTTTGACTCTTTCAAGTACCTTTTTCTGGGAGGGCCAGTAAAATGCAAATTTAAGAAGGTCATATGTGAAGTTTAAGATCATGAATAGTCTAGGGAGGGTGACTGCAATGGCACTTAAAACCAAAGGATTGGAATGGTTTTTCACCGCCATTTGTACAACGACGAAAAATGAAGGTATAAATGTAAGTATGGCGATTAAAACGCTAAACCATTGCCGGAATCTTACAGTGTGAAGGTTTCTGTTCACGTAGGATTGAGAAGTCCGGTCAGCCCTCCTTTCCCACAGGTTGAAATTATATCTATTCCCAAGAACTATATTGTCCCAAGAGTTTAACAGGATCTTCAAGAAAGAAATCCTTGCATTCTGAGCCTTTATACTCAGTTTTTCCTGTTTGTTTTTCTGCAATCTCATCAAACAGGCAACGGATACCAAACTTATCAGGTAGCTCACCCCAAACTCACCAGTAATCAGGATTGCGAGGGCTGTTACATTGAACAGCACATTCATGGCTGTAGACAGTAGGCTATAGACATATTCTGTGAATTCAGTCAGTGCATTTATGCCCTCGTTTGAGAGCATGGCAATCCTTGTTTCTTTAAAATCTTTGTCTGCCCATATCTTTTGGTTTGAATTATGCGTTTTTTTAAAGGATTCAGATAAATTCAAGATCAGAGAATATTTCCATTTTTCCTGAAAAATTGTGGCTATAGAGCCTGGAAGATAAGGCAAGAGTAACGAAGTAAGATAAAGCGACAGACTGGTGTAAACCGTTGAATTAGTTTGAATATCACGAATAAATGCAATTATCCAAAAATTTGATGAAGCTACAATCAACTGTTGAACTATTAAAAATATAAACATCAACAAAAACATTGGCCGAATAACAAACGATTTGATGCTCATCATTTTGAACCTTCAATCCATTATGCTTTTTGTAAGCAAAAGCGCTATCTATTCCTATCCGAATCCTATAGAAATTTATTCTCTCATATCCGCTTATAAAAGGCATGACTTTCTGGTTATGTTATACCACACTCGGCTAAAAACTTGGATAGAGTGTATGTCATCTTTTATCCGCGAGCGAATGGTTGTAAAATATTTTTGCTTTGACGAATCAGGGCCATAGCCTCTCGATGAAGGACTCGAGCTTCTTGGGTGTGCCCTCCATGCCGTAATGCAGCGTGGCGAGCGCGCTCTTTTCCTATTTTAGTTTTCGGCCCTTTGGCAGTCCCTCCGTGCATATGGCACGTATGCCTGCCGCGGACGGCCCATTTGAGGCATTGTTCTTGAGATCTTTTGCTTTTTGCTGCGCACTGGGCCACAATGATCCAACGGGTTCAATTCTCGAATTTTTCCTTCGACCCCTCCCCGCGGGGATGAGAGGAGAGGTTTTGGGCTGATTTCATGCGAACATTGCGGGTGCACTGTAACGGGCGATATCAAAAAGAAAAAGTACATCTACTACAGTTGCAATAACTCAAAGAAGATTTGCCAAAAGATCTGGGTTAGAGAAGAAAAGCTCCTCGAGCCCTTAATGGAATATCTCGACAATATTCAACTGCCAGACGCCTTGATCGATGACATTGTGGTCTATTTGAGGCAATCCTACGCTCAAGAACAGAACTTTTTTAAACACTCGCAAGAAACCCTCCGCAAAGAGTTAGATGCCATTCAAAGTCGCCTATCTAAATTAATTGATATGCACTTAGATGGGGATATGGATTCGGATACTTATCACACCAAGCTTGATGAGTATAAAAAGCGGCAACGAGAAATCACTTCTGAGATGAAGGCCCACGTGAATGCTGATGAAACATGTCTACTCACAGCAAAGACGGTGCTTGATTTAGCAAAAAAGGCAAAGGAACTCTTCATGAGTTCGAAATTGGAGGAAAAACAGCAATTGTTGAATTTCGTCTTTTCGAACTTGAAATTGGATGGGAAAAGGCTGTCTGTAACACTGAGAGAACCGTTTTCAACGATCCTGGCAGTGTCACACATCAACCAGTAGATCTCCGGATGCAAGATTCGAACTTGCGACCAATGGATTAACAGTCTTACAACTTACCGCACTCCACAGAGTTCCATAACATGTAACAGGACAAAGCTTAAGGAATTAGGGAATTCCATTCAATGTGGAAATCCGTGAAGTCCTGTGTGGTTTTATGGGCTACTGCAGCAAAAATGCAGCATTTTTTCTGCACTTCCAAATAAGAAAACAGATGCGTTCAGAAAAACTCCCAATGACTCCAGTCATTTCGGGAAAAATGCGGGATTTTCCCTCTTGGTGTGTTTGGACTATCTTAAATATTCTTGCATTAAAATTTGAATTTGTGTGTAGTGTTTTTTTTGCATAAAACTAGGAGTGCATTATGATCGTGAATATCAACAAATTCTGCTTGATTGTTTCCTGTATCTTCGGATTCGAAAAAATATGTGCAACAGAAATACACCCTTTCTTCCTACAACGTCCAGATGGAACTGTTTTAGAAGGCTATTTTTCTCCTCCTGCTACAAGTTGTTCTCCGATTATTTTTGCTGTTCAAGGCTCCTCTTGTGAAAGTGCTTTAAAATGGCATATGGACTTATGTGATCAGGCTAATGCTTTTGGTTTTGGCTTAATCGCTATTGAAAAACAGGGAATCTCCAAAAATGGGATTAACTTGTTGGAATATCATGAAACCAATTGTCTCCAAAAACGTCTGGAAGATTATGTTCTTTGTCTTGAAAATATAGATGTCATTATCCCCGAATGGGAAGGGAAAACTGTTTTCTGGGGCGAATCAGAGGGCGGTATACTTGCTGCTAACCTAGCCAGCCAAATGCCTCAAACAGCAGCCATTTTATTATTCGGTACTGGTGGTGGCATGAAACCTCGAGAAGAGGTAAAATGGACGCTTCGTCATCGATTAGAAGAACACGGCGCACTGCAAGATGAGATTGATCAATATATGATTTTCCTGGACGACCAAATGGATGCTATGATCCTCGATCCAGCTACTGACAAACAATTTTTGGGAAATACTTATAAGTGGTGGGCCTCTTTACTCACTGCAGATGAAGCCTTGATGCCTCTAAACGGGCATTCTCTTCCCATCTGTCTGATTCACGGCGTAGAAGATAGTCAAATTCCTATTCTCAGCGCTGACATAGCCGCTGAGGCTTTAAAAGACGCGAATGCTTTTACCTATCTTCGATTGGACGGATATGGCCATGATTTAGACACTGCAAATGTTCAAAGTGCAGCTTGCCAATGGTTGCATTCAATTCTTTTTGGACAAGAGCACCACAATGATAGCTTGATTGCTTTAGCGAACCAATTTACAACAGCACCCCCTTTAGAAGATTGGAAAACGGATATTTCTCATTACGTCTTGAGTCTTGGAAAAGGAGAAGCGCATGCCAAAGTAAAAGGCAGCAAAGATTCAGATGGGAATGAGCGCGCATCTGCCAGTGTCGGCGCCACAAAAGAAACAGATGACTACGGCGACTTTGAAGTAGATGCGGGAGTGGCAGCCAGTAAAGACAGAGAAGGGAATACTAAAGGTGAAGTCTATGTAGAAGGGAGATGGTCAATTGGGTTCTAAATATCCAAAATATTTGACTCTATTCCTCGTAAGCATTGCGCTGGGCATTGGGGTGTTGTTATGGTACTCCTTCCCAGCAGGCTACTATAATTCTTTTACTGTCACATACGATGAATACGATTATCCTCTAATAAAATCTGAGTTGCAAGGAAAGAATTGTGAACTAGCCGTCTCCATCGGATCTCGATTTCCTCTGTTTCTAGGCAAAGAGATGCTTGATGGGATTGATAAGAGATTGCAAGGGCCTGTCCAGTGGCATAGTGGTGATGGACAAAAACATGAATCTTGTTCGTATCTCATTTCAAAGATGAAAATTGGAGATTTAACATTAAAAAATGTCGTTGCCTATCAGTCATTGGACAAGGATCGCGGCGTTTTAGGAAAATTTTTAGGTAAAGAATTTAATCTGCTTTTGGACTTTCCTCATGACCGAATTATCATTTGCGATACTTTTTCTAAACTCCAAACCAGGAAACTTGCTGACAAACACTGGTTGCGCGTCCCTTTTGAGATGAATTATGGGGGCATCATCTTCCACGTCGATACTGATTTTGGAATGCGTAAGCTTGCTATTAATACCACTTCTACATTCAGCCTTATGCATTTCTCCTTCGTCCCTTCTGGGCAATCTTTTGTCCCATCCCCATTTTCTCTGGGAGGACAGCAATTTGGTAATGTCACATTCCGGACCATCGATTTGCCGGAAGGACTCAGCGGGGTTGATGGATTTATCGGCATGAATTTCCTCAAAAAGCATGCCCTTTATCTCGATTATACACATAAAGTCGCCTATATTGAACCACCTGAGAGCTATTTTGAACGCATCCCTATCACTTTTGCCAGCCGCAGCCACGCAACTATCAATGTATCTATTGAAGGCAATGTTTATCCTCTAGAACTCGACCTTGGCAGCTCATCCCCTTTTTCTCTGCGCCAAGAGATTTTAAAAAATCTACATAAAACTTCTTACGGCACTGACGAATGGAGCGATTTTAGAGGGCAAACATATGAATCGCCTACCTATACAATCCCGGAAATCAAAATTGGCAATCTGACATTTGCCAATAAGATTGTTAGACAAGTCAGGGAAGATTTCCATATCAATGCGACATTGGATGGATTTACACCACACCAACCTATTGGGATCATTGGATTGCCTGTCCTTGAAAAATACAATCTGCTCCTGGATTTTCCTCATTCTATAATCTATGCCAGTAATGATTACTTGCCTCTTCAACAGGCAGGTATTCTGTCCCAAAATCTTCTTGCCATTCCTTTCGTTCTTCGTCCAGATGGTATTTTGCTCACTGTTGAAACAGATGTTGGAACTTATCGCCTAGTGCTTGACACAGGCGCTACGCATACGTTGATACGAGCGCCTCACCCAAATTCCACGACTCAATTCTGCATCGCAGGACACGATTTTGGAAAGCGTTCCATTATTCCGATTGATTTGAGTTCTCGATTTGAATTCGACGGTTGTGTTGGTATGGATTTTTTTCGCGAATATCCCCTCTTCATCGACTACTTCAATAAACTTATTCTCCTCGATCTTCAAAAAGATAAAAGAAGTCTTGATCCTGTGTAGTTTTATGGGTCACTGCAGCAAAATAGCAGCATTCGTGAATTGACAAATTACACAGCTTAATTCTACTGTTGCCTATAGATCCTAAGCATGATAATGTCTTCATCTTTGTCATGATATGGGGTCATATGGGGAAAAAAATTGTCTGGCAGCCAAAATATCTTAATGAAGGGCATATGGTTGTTAAAAAAGAAAAAACTCGAGTCAAATTCGAGACAAATGCTGGGAAAATTATTCGTGTAACTGCTTTTAAAACCAGTCTTCCTAAGACAACTAAAAAAATTCGATCCTCTTCTAGAAAGCCCTCGCACTCTAAGAAAAAATAAAGATGCTGAAAAGCTCTAAAAAGCGTCTAAAACAGATTTACATAGATGCATGTATTCTAATTGCCATCTTTTCTAGCCATAAAGAAGAAATTGAGAAAAAGAAGGTAGTCATGAAATGTCTTGAATTGATGGAGACTTTTAAGGATATACAGTTATTTACTTCCTCTTGGGCAATTGCCGAAATGCTGAACGTTTTGATATCTAGACATAAAATGAAGCCGGGTAAAGTGAGGGAAATTGAAGAACAAATTATCCACACTGAGCGTATTCGAAACCTTAAGATCCATTTACTTGATGCTTCTCCACTGAAGAACTATTCAGTAAAGGAATTTTTATATCATGTCCATAAAGTTATCCTTGCATACCATCCGGGCTTAGGCGATGCCACGCACTGGGTAATCATGAAAAATAACAACATCAAAAAAATTCTGACTCTTGATACTAAAGGCTTTGCAATGATGCCTGGATTGGAAGTCATTGAACCAATAAAGATTATAGAAGCAACTGATAGATAACACGAGCCACTGGAAAGACGCGTTTTTAAGACAAAGGCCCCTTCCCCCTGGGGGGCTACATTGTCCAGAGACGCGCTGGACAATTGTCAATTAGTTGACTGTGTATGATTTGTTTTTGTTCTTGCTCGCAATGACTCGTAGAGCTGCGCAGGACCTAGGAGAATGTCTTTTAGACCTGTGCGAAGCCGTTCAGAATTGAGAGCTTGTTTGCTCATAGATGAATGTGCTTCAATGGCACTAATAATCGCGCTTTCTATTCCTTTCATCAGGTCGATTGAATTGGCAAACTGTTCTTTGGTGTTATTCGTCGCCTGTTCCATTAGAATTTCGGATTCGACAAGCTTTCCCTTACCTCTTTGCTCCCTATGGGAGAGTTAGAACAGGTGCTCGTTGACCGAATCATCTCCAATCTTTGGCGCCTTCGAAGGATTGTCCACATTGAAGGGTTAATGTTGAAAAAATCAGCGCATGACTCTTGGGAAACAAAAACTTACCAGGAGATTTTTGAAGGGTGCTCTGGAAACGCGATGGGTATCCTATCACGATATGAACGAAGTAGGGTTCTTAACGGCATAATAAAAAGCCTTTCCAATATGCAGCCAAACCTATCCTCTTCAGAGGGCTTATTTCATGTAAGCATTGTGGGTGTGGAGTAACGGGTGACATTAAAAAGAAAAAATATATTTACTACAGCTGCACCAATTCAAAGAGAGTTTGCAAGAAAGATTGGGTTCGGGAAGAGGACTTACTTGCCCCTTTGATGGAATACTTAGATCGGATTCAACTTCCTGATGCCGTGATTGAGGAAATTGTGGAATACCTAAAGAAGGCTTATGCTGAGAGCCAAGCTTTCTTCAAAACTTCTCAAGAATTACTCCGCAAAGAGCTAGATTCTATTCAAAATAGGCTCTCTAAATTGGTTGATATGCATCTAGATGGAGGCATTGACTCCGAGACCTACCATACCAAGCTTGAAGAGTACAAGAAAAGGCAGCGAGAGATTACATCAGAGATGGAAGCTCACATCAATGCAGACGAAACTTGCCTAATTACAGCCAAAACAGTCTTAGATTTAGCAAAACGGGCGAAGGAACTCTTCATGAGTTCGAAACTAGGTGAAAAACAGCAACTTTTGAATTTTGTATTTTCGAACTTCGAATTGGATGGAAAAAGGCTGCTTGTGACACTGCGTGAGCCGTTTTTGACCCTTACCGCACTGTCACATCAACCAGTAAGTCTCCGGATGCAAGATTCGAACTTGCGACCAATAGATTAACAGTCACCTTTATTCCAACAATCCACAACTATCAGCAAAACATAGCAGTAATAGGATTAAAAGTTTAAGTACTTTCTGATTTTTGCTGAAGATTGTGAAGTGTTGCTGATTTTTGTGACCAAGTGGGGAAAAATTCGATTGTTCTCGTTTAAGGATGTCCAATGGTAAGCATCCTTCGGGAAAGACTATTTTTTATTGAAAAAAATCAGTGTAGATCAGCAAAATCGTCTCCTTATCCCTAAAGGAGGCGTCAATGACCACTACTGCTATCGACAAAGGACAGGTTATACCTCAGCATAAACTGATTTATAAAAATGCGACGGCTGAGAGACCCATGAGAGTTGTCCTTGGAGGCTCGGGATCTGGGACAACTATCGCAGTTCTACTCGAACATAGGTTTTTATTTTGCTAAAACTCGAATCAGTTGTGGAAAAAATGCGGAAAATTGAGAGTCGAGCTATCTCTCACTCAGGAGATCCTTCTCTATTTGCAATGACACGATTGAGTACATCCCGCAATTCTTCTTCTGAATGAGTTAGCTCTTCCATTTTGCGATACTCTTCAAATTTTGTATACTCGGATAAAGCAAGCTCATTGGCCATCTCGGCAGAGATTTTACCAGCGTGGGTGAGAATTTTATCATCGTTGAGTTGGAGAAAAGCATCAAGCTTGGTTTTCCAGTCAGTCATATAGAGCATCTTCCGTTGACGCGCTTGTCGTTCGGCAAAATCTAGATACTGGCTTACAAGCGATTCCAAGTCTTTGATTTCTTCATGCTTTAAGTAATTTTTGGCGATTTCGATATCACGCTTTGTCAGTTTCCTCCCTCGACCGGCACCATCCCAAGTTGTAAGCCCCATGTTAGGATTAGAAGCATTGGCTCGCTCATAAATAATTTCAGCAGCGGTAAATCCAGTGACGGCGTAAAGAAGCTTATTCTGAACCGTCTTAAAAAACTCCTGAGTCATTGGATGTTTTGGATCGTAGTCAGCACTTAGGGTGTAAATATCCTTGATTTTTTGATAAAACCGTTTCTCTGAAGCCCGAATCGCACGAATACGATCCAACAGATCATCAAAGTAATCTATACCTCCGGGTTTGCTTAAACGTTCGTCATCCAAGGTGAAGCCCTTAACGATGTATTCCTGGAGTCTCTGGGTCGCCCATTGGCGGAATTGAGTGCCGCGATGAGAACTCACCCGGTAACCAACAGCTATAATCACCTCTAAACGATAGAGTTGCGTTCGATATTTTTTACCGTCGGAAGCAGTTATTAAGGAATCCTTAATAACTGAATCTTGGGAAATTTCTCCTTCAGAAAAAATATTTTTTAAGTGAATATTGATGTTTTGCGGTGTCGTCTGAAACAGCTCAGCCATCCCCTTTTGACTGAGCCAAACAGTCTCTTCTTGAAGATGGACTTCAATACGCTGGCGACCGTCTTCAGTTTGATAAAGTAGGATTTGACTTTGAGCTGGCTGATTCTCTTCTGGCATTAGAAACAAACCCCGAGACTAAAGATTGCAGGCTCGAGTAAAGCAGAATCACATTTTCCTCTCAAGAACATTAAAGCTCGGATCGATCTCAAATGAATTATATTCGCTCAATGAGTTTGAGTATGAGTTCCGTTGCGTTAATAGGAGGTGTAAGTCCCGAAGTAGCTATGGGCTTGAACTTGCGTTTGAGCTAGTATTCTTGAGACTTTCCTATGTTTTTCTAAAGGCGATCATATATCCAATAACCGATCGGCCAAGATCTGAAATCCTAATTGCAGAGCGACCGTCTACTTTGGCTTGATGTACCCCCTGACCCTGTTGAACCTTTTCAATGCTAATATCGCTCATTAATCCAGCTTGAATGAGTAAATCAATGTAGGCAAGAGTAGTGGGGGTAATGGTCACTCCAGCCACAAGAAATCCGCTTCCTCCTCTCTATGGAACAAAAAGCAATCTCCATTGAATAAAACAGAAACTCCGGATGCAAGATTCGAACTTGCGACCAATGGATTAACAGTCTTACAACTTGCCGCACTTCACAGCACCTCATAACATGTAACAGGAACAGGATTAAAGTGTTAGAGAATTTCATTCAACTTGGAAAGTTGTGTGAGGCTGTGAAATGTTGCAGGCTACTGCAGCAGAAGTGCAGCAAAACACTTGCATTAAATTTTAAACTGATGTGTAGTGATATTTTTCCTTAACACAAGGAGTAAGATTATGATTGGGAATATCGCTAAATTTTGTGCATCCTTTTTTTGCATTTTCGGATTGGGAATCGCATCAGCCGACGAAATCTATCCTTTTTTCTTGCAACGCCAAGATGGAACGATTTTGGAGGGCTATTTATCCCCTCCTAGCACAAGTGGTTCTCCAATCATTTTTGCCATTCAAGGCTCAACTTGTGAAAGCACTCTAAATTGGCATAAAAACTTATGCGATCAAGCAAATGCCCTTGGTTTAGGGATGGTTACTATAGAAAAACAAGGAATCTCCAAAGAAGGCATCGACTTTTTGGAATATCATCAAACCAATTGTCTTCCAAAACGTCAGCAAGATACTATGTTTTGTCTTGAAAATATGCATCTTATCTGTCCTGGATGGGAAGGAAAAATGATTTTTTGGGGCGAATCCGAAGGCGGAATAATAGCAGCCAGTTTGGCCGCTCAAACGCCTAGTACGGCAGCAGTTTTATTGTTTGCGATGGGCGGTGGCCTAAAACCACGAGAAGAAGTAAAATATTCGCTCCGCACTCGTTTAGAAAAACATGGGGCGGTGCAAGATGAGATCGATCAATACATGGTTTTTCTGGAAGAACAAATGGATACTATGACGCTCGATCCAACGCCCAATAAACAATTCCTGGGTAATACTTATAAATGGTGGGCCTCATTACTCGCTGCGGATGAGGCGTCTCTGCCCCTAAATCAGCATTCTCTTCCCATTTATCTCGCTCATGGAATTGAAGATAATCAAATCCCTATTCTCAGTGCAGACCTTGCCGCTAAAAACTTAAACGAGACGAATACCCTCATTTATCACCGACTGGAAGGTTATGGTCATGATTTGGATACTGCGGACGTCCATGCCGCGGCTTGCCAATGGTTAAATTCCATCCTTTGCGGAAATGAGCAATCGAATATCGAGGCAATTGGGTTAACAATTTTACCTACATCCTCTTCTTCGGAAGACTGGAAAACAGATATCGCACAGTACACTTTCAGTCTTGGCAGAGGAGAGGCGCATGGAGAAGCAAAAGGGAGTAGAGATTCAGAAGGAAATGAGCGCGCTTCCGTCGATGTTGGAGTTACATATGAAACTGACAATGGCACTAGGTTCGACCTAGATGCCGGAGCCTCTGCAAGTAAAGATAGACAAGGGAATGCCCAGGGAGAAGTGCATGTCGAGGGAAGGGTATCGAAAGATTTCTAACCTTTTAAAATATTCATTGTTTCTTGTTGGAGGTGTAATATGCCTTGTTATCTCGATCCGTTACTATTTAAACGGCTATTTTACTTCCCATACGATTAGCTATGATGAATACAATTTCCCTCTCATTGACGCAGAATTGCAAGGAAAAAGCTATTCATTAATTGTTGACCTAGGCTTCCGCTTTCCTTTGTTTCTATGCAAGGATACTTTAGAGAGGATTGATAAACAACCTCGAGGGCTAGGCCAATGGCAGACGCTCTCAGGCCAAACATGCGAGGCACCATCCTATCTCATTCCTAAAATGAAGATAGGGAATTTCACGCTCAAAAACATCATAGCTAATCAAATGCTACAAGATGAGAGGCCTGGCCATTTGGGTGGATTTTTCGGAGGAGAATTTAATCTCCTTTTGGACTTTCCTCATGATAGAATTATTACTTCTAATACTTTTTCCAAACTTCTGAAAAAAAAAATTGCTAGCAACGACTGGATAAGCATTCCGTTTGAGATTCATCGAGGCGGAATCGTATTCTCTGTCAATACTGACTTTGGATTATTAAGACTCGTTCTTAAAACGGCATGTACATTGAACCATCTTCGCTCCTCATTTTTTCCTTCTGAGACCCCCTTTCCATTTCTCTCATCTTCCTTCTCTTTAGAAGGTAAAGATTTTGGCAATGTCAAGTTTCATCCTATCGATCTACCGGAGGCTTTGAACGAAATTGACGGATTTATTGGCATGGATTTTCTCAAAAAACATGCCATCTATCTCGATTATACACATAAAATCGCTTACGTTGAACCACCTGAGAGTTATTTTGAACGCATCCCCATTACTTTTGCTAGTCGTGGCAGCCCAACTATCAATGTGTCCATTGAGGACAATACTTATCCTTTAGAGTTAGATCTTGGCAGCTCCTTTCCATTTTCTTTATGCGAAAAGATTTTACAAAATACTCGTAAAACGTCTTATGGCACTGCGAAATGGTATGATTTTAGAGGACAAAGATATGAATCGCCCGCCTATACAATCCCGGAGATCAAAATTGGCAATCTAACATTTGACAATATGATAATTAGACAAAATAGGGAGGATTTTCATATCAATGTGACATTGGATAATCCTGCTTCACAGCCTATTGGAACTATCGGAATGCCCATCCTTGAAAAATACAATCTATTCTTGGACTTTCCACATTCTACAATCTACGCCAGTAATGACCACTTGCCTCTTCAACAGGCAGACATTCTGTCCCAAAATCTTCTTGCCATTCCTTTCGTTCTTCATCCAGATGGCATTTTGCTCACGGTTGAAACAGATGCTGGAACTTATCGCCTAGTGCTTGACACAGGTGCTACGCATACGATGATACGAGCACCTCATCCAAATTCCACGACTCAATTCTGTATCATGGGACACGATTTTGGTAGCCGTCCCATTATTCCCATTGATTTGAATCCTCAATTTGAATACGACGGTTGTGTTGGTATGGATTTTCTTCGCGAATATCCCCTCTTCATCGACTATTTTAACAAACTTATTCTCCTCGATCTTCAAAAAGATAAAAGAAGTCTTGATCCTGTGTAGTTTTAACGAATTTAAGCTGCCCTCACCCCGCGTCCATAATTTTAAACAATGAATTACGGACACCGGTCAGAATGTCAGTTCGGTAGAATAAAATCAGACTTTGATTAATCTAATTTTCGTCGGACGACAACATAAAGTGTAGCGAAAAAAGGCAATCAAAACTTATCGGCTATCTTGAGATTTAAACTGAGTAATGACTCGAAATCTCAGCTAATTTTTTTAAGAATGCATTCTGTAGCACGGGCGTACATTCCGAAGCATGATTCATACACATCAACCGCTCATGCATTTCAAAGATCTCTTTTTGGTGCTTTTCTTCTAAATTGCAAATTACTTGGATTTTGAACTCTCGATTCATTCTATTTTTACAATCTTGAAACGGGTTCATCACTCTTTTTTTGGAGTCATTTATGTCATTTGCTAGAGAGAAAAAAATGTTGAAGTGATGAATAACGTCTTTAATTGTTTTTCTTTTTTCAATCCAAGAAGGTCCAGGTTGAATCACAACATCTCGACCTGCGATATTTCCAGAATTGTTTCCGCTAATGCTGATATCTACAGATTCAGTCATGAGATGAAGGGGGGGCTTTTGGGCTTGTAGGGTTCTGGGTAATATGTAGATCTCTTCCAGCAATGGATCCGCTATTGTCGCCTTTTACAGTTATATTACTTTGAGAAGCTCCATTTCCTTTGAATTTGGCTGAGTGATTTTTATTATATTTGAACAGTGACCCAAGTATGCTCTCAAATAATTTACACATAAAACTTGCACAGCGCATTGAAAAACTCCGGATGCAAGATTCGAACTTGCGACCAATGGATTAACAGTCCACTGCTCTACCGCTGAGCTAATCCGGAATAGAAACAACAATCTTAGTGCAAGCCTTGATTTTCGAGCAATGGCCAAAGTCCAGTTTATGTATGAAATTAGATGACTAATTTCTTGAGAAAAAGAGCTACAGTTTCTTCGCGAATGAATTTTAACTTTTTAATTTCCTCACAGAGCAGTATGCTTCTAAATTATGGAAGAAATTTACGGATTCATTGACAGTATCGTCTTTACGGAAAGCGAAAAAGGATTTACAGTAGCTCGTCTGAAAGAGCCAAAAAAAAAAGAACCGACATGTATTGTTGGGATAATGCCCTCCGTTCAACCGGGTGAAACGATCCGTTGCAAAGGGGGATGGAAAATCCATCCAGAGTATGGACAGCAGTTTGAAGTCAAATCTTTTTCTATCCAAGCCCCTTCCGATCTAGTGGGGATTCAAAAATATCTTGAATCAGGAATGATCAAGGGTATTGGCATGGTCTATGCAGGGAGAATCGTTAAATGCTTTGGTTTAGACACTCTTGAGGTTATTGACAAGGATCCCGAACGTCTTTTAGAGGTGCCCGGCATTGGGGATAAACGTGTGGAAAAGATTAAAACCTGTTGGCAAGAACAACAATCGATCCGCGAGGTGATGATCTTCTTGCGTGGCCATGGTATTAGTCCCTCTTATGCTCAGAAAATTTTTAAAAACTATGGAGACCAGAGCATTGAAAAGGTATGCTCCAATCCCTTTCAGCTTGCAAAAGAGATCCGTGGAATTGGTTTTAAAACAGCGGACTCCATTGCTCAAGGCCTTAACATTTCAAAGGATTCTCCTGCAAGAATCGATGCAGGGATCGAACATACACTATGGGAACTGTCTAATGATGGCCATGTTTGTTTTCCCATGCAAAATCTCATTCCTGCAGTCGAAGAGATTCTTCAAGTCCCGAAAGAGCAGATTGAAAAAAGAATCGATGCCCTCATTAAAAAACAAGATCTCGTTCAACAAAACGATATCGTTTGGATCAGACCGCTTTTCCTGACTGAAATTGGAATTGCTAGAGAGCTTTCGCGCCTGACTCTAGCTATGTGTCGCATACGCGCCGTCGATGTCAAAAAAGCTCTTGACTGGGTGCAACAAAAGTTAAAGATTGAACTGGCTCCTGAGCAAAAAATAGCTGTTGAGCAAGGAGTCAAAGAGAAAGTCCTCATTGTCACTGGCGGTCCAGGAACAGGAAAAAGCACAATCACAAAAGCCATTTTGGCGATTTCGGAAAAGATCACTCCCCGAATTCTTTTGGCAGCTCCAACGGGAAGGGCTGCTAAACGGATGACGGAAATTACAGGAAAAAAAGCCTTTACGATTCATAGCTTACTGGAGATCGATTTTGCAACAGGTAAGTTTAAACGCAATAAAGATCACCCTCTTTCCTGCGATCTGTTTATCATCGATGAGGCGAGTATGATCGATACGCAGCTCATGAATCATCTATTAAAAGCCATTCCTAATGAAGCACGTGTTATTTTTATTGGCGATGTCGACCAATTGCCCAGTGTAGGTCCTGGCAATGTTCTTAAAGACCTGATCCAATCGGAAAGAATTGCTGTGATTCAACTCAAAAAAATCTTCCGTCAAGCTGCAGGCTCTCTGATTATCACTAATGCGCATCGTATCAATCATGGCCAGTTTCCAGATATCACTTTTCATCCGCGTGGAGATTTTCAATTTATTGAAGAGGAAAATCCTGAAGAAATCGTGAAAATTATCCTCGATCTTATTGCTAACAGGTTGCCAAAAATCTATCGCTTTCACCGATTTGATGATATTCAAGTCTTATCACCGATGAAACGCGGTCTAATTGGGAGCGAAAATCTCAATACCGTGCTGCAACAGCAACTGAATCCCTCTTCAACTCCCCTTTTTCGTTTTGGCCGTTATTTCCATGTGGGCGACAAAGTGATGCAGATTCGCAATAATTATGAAAAGGAAATTTATAATGGCGATGTTGGAAAGATCATTGAGATCGACCTTACGGATCAAACTTTGAAAGTTGGCTTTGATAGTAAAATCGTTTCTTATAGTTTTATCGAGATTGATGAATTGATTTTAGCTTATGCTGTTTCTATCCATAAATATCAGGGAAGTGAATGCCCTTGTGTAATCATTCCTGTGCACACTTCTCATTTCAAGATGCTTTTCCGGAATTTGCTCTATACGGGTCTTACTCGTGGGAAAAAACGTGTCATTTTCGTAGGAACAAAAAAAGCACTGGCAATTGCTATTCACAATGAAGAAGTACTCAAACGTCATACAGGGCTAAAAGAGACAGTGTGTCAATTTTTACCACCTCTTATATCCCAATTGGCCAAAAACTGAATGAGCTGCGTTAAAGCCTCGGGATTGGAAAATCGGGGCTTTGACGCAGCTCAAATTTTCAGTTTTTGGCCGATATAATCTCTAAATATTTGCTCCAGACCTTTTCATCATCAAAAACTTGATCGACATGAGGATTATTTTGCTGAGTGCTAACATGGATGATTTGGAATGCGCTGTTTGTTTTTGAAGCAGATAAATAAAGCCTTCCACCTGAATTTTCAGGAAGGATTTTATCTGCATCTGTATTGATGAACACACAGATCGCATTTTTCTTTTCAGCGGTGACTTTTCGAAATTTTTCCAATGTATTAAATTCATCTTGTTCAACTCTACTTGTGATCGCTGGGTCTAGAGATTTAATGGCATGAATAGCGATTTTTCCCATATAAGCAAATGGCTGGATCTGATTATTAATCACGCTTAGCAAAGAAGTAAAACTGTTTTCTCCTACATAATGAATCCCAAGGTCGTGATATTTCGTCTTGAGAAAAGCTCCCACGGCTCCCCCTAAGCAAAATCCTGTCACCCATATCTGGTGTGGCGAATAAGAATGACGATGAAGCAATTCATGGAAAACCGTTTCAGCATCGAGGTAATATCCTCCTTCAGATGGGGTTCCTGTACTGTGATGTGTTCCGCGATAATCGAAAAGACAAAGATCTTTTTTAATGCCGAGATGCTTGGAAATATACTTTTTGTCCATCCCATAACACCTCCCGGGAGAATGGCAACGCAAAAAACAAGCCCGATTTGATCTTGGATGTTTTTCTTTCAGATGGCTTGTCACTAGGATTTTTCTGCTTTTCCCTTTAAACTCTAGTGTTGCCTTTTCCCATCCTACTTGACTGAGCACATGATGAAAAAAAATTTCCCATTCATGACTTTCATTTTCTGCGAAGATGGCATAGATATAATGAGAGGATTTTTGCGAATCATCAGCAACAAGATATACTGACTTTTCCAGGGAAGGTTGAATCGCGATCTCTATCCATTTGCCGCCTTTTTGCTCGATTTTTTTTTGAACGTTTTCCACTGTCAATAACATGTACTCTATTTTTGCAAGATCATCGGCTGCTTCTTTGATCAAGCGCGCACCCCCTAGATCTTCCAGGATTTTAATACAACTTTCGATATACTCAGGGTTTAATTCGATGAATCGATCAGAAAGATCATAATGCCTTTTTAATGACCTGATTAAATATCTAGAAAGAGGACCGCGTTTATATTCGCCGACTTGAAAAACGCAAATCCTTATGAGATATTCCGAAATTTTTCTAAAAATTGACATCATCTGGACTTTGACCATTGGAGGGAGCTGATTTCATGCCTATTGAACAGAATTTTTAAGAAATTTGATGATTTTGCGAAAAAAATAATAATTAAAAAAAAGGATACTCGCCCAAAAAATAGGGAACACATACCGCATGGGGTTAGTGTACTCTCTAATCGCTCGAGTATTCTCTGCAATCAGCAGTCCCGTTTCTTTCATATTTTGGGTATTTTTTTCGACCACTACTGCTGATTGTTCCATTTTTCCCGTGTTATCTTCGATCACTACACTTGCATGTTTTAGAGTATCATTCATTTCATCAAGCTTGGAACAGCTTGTGATTAAAAAAAGCAGGCTTAAGGATAAAAAATAGTACAAGTAACCTCTTAAACTAGACTTTGGCCATTGGAGGGAATTGATTTCACCTCTATTGGGTCAATGGTCAAAGTCCAGTTAAACAATTATCTCTTTTATAATTGCTTTATTGTTATTTTCCCTATTTTTTTCAAATAAAAATTATACCTCTAACTGTGTTGCATAACTCCTTTTTCGAGTCCGAGATCTCCAGAGGGAGTTGCAAAACTCAGGGTTCGTCGATTTTCGGGATTATTTTGGCCGATTTTCCGTTTTTTTTTAGGGGGTAATATACGCAATGTTGATATTACCCCCTGAAAAAAAACGGAAAATCGGCTCAAAAGAACCCGAAAATCGACAGAACCTGAGTTTTGCAACTCCCTCTCCATGCTCTTTTAAATATTGGTGAAAACAATTCCAGAAAATGCTCGTCAATGTTATCTTTCTCCGATTGTTGTCTGACAATAACTTTATTTGAAAAGAAGGATATTTATGTCTATTGAAACAATGACAAAAAACGTCACTACCGATTACACCACGCTCACATTTAACGTTCACTCCATTGACGAAGCTGAAACAATATTATTTGCGGAAAATCATGCTTCTCAAAAATGTAGAGCGCTCTTTTCCAAATTCGTTGCCAATCAAGCAGAATCTTCATTTGTTAAACTATTCATTGAGGCCACTCCAGTTAAAGGAAAATTACCCCTTCCGGAATCCTTCTACAAATCGATGTTTTGTATCGAAGGAGTAGAGAATATTTCATTAGAAGGTTGGGATGCCGTTTCTTTTGAATGTCATCAGGCTGGTCTAGATACTGTTCTTGCCGACACGGCTTGCGAATCTCTTGATAGAGATAACGACAAGATCAAGAATGAAATCACACGTCTCGAATGGTTAATCGCATCGAAAATGGGTCCAATTCCGTCAAATGAAGAAGATGCGAAAAAATATTGGAAGAATATCATAAATTTGAAAGATTCCGATAGAGAAGATATTTTGAAAAATGTGAAGAAACTGATCGAATTAACCAATGAAAGGCAAAAACTTGTTGAACAAATGATAAAAGCAAATGAACGATGGTCGACTTGCATCACCCGTTTAGAGAAAATGGTGGAGAGCGAGTTCCCTCTTCGGACAACTTCAATGATAACAACCCTTAAAAAAATTCGCAAGTTACGAAAAAGTCACGAATGCGTAGGTAAAGTGATTTTTCAAGCTGGAGAGGATCATTTGCAAACTTCGGAAAGCCATCGTAACAAATTAGAGTATGATTTAACTCGCCTTTACCATGAATTAAGTAAACATCGAGCGATTATCCTCATCCCTAACAATTGCTAAAATAGACCTCTTGCGTAACTAAGGCTTCGTCGATTTTGGGGATTATTTTGGCCGATTTTCGATTCTTTTTGCGGGGGTTGTATACGAAAGTTGATACAACCCCCGCAAAAAGAATCGAAAATCGGTCCAAAAGAACCCCAAAATCGACAGAAGCTTAGTTACGCAAGAGGTCTAATCGACTGAATTTTATGTTGGAACTGATTTGAGCGGGAATATGGACTATAGAATGAGAAAATCGCAGAGGAATAGTACAAACGTAGTCTTTTAAGTAATGATATGTCCCTATTCCAATAGGAGCTGTCATAGAAAGTCGATGCGCGATGGAAGCGATGTGGGCAAGCCCTAGATCGCTTTCAAAGCTACTGCTCAACACTAAAGAAATCCCTCTTTTAGCTGTCCATTCATGCAAAGGAATACACCCTAACATGCCTCCTTGTATTGTGGGTTTATAAACCAGAGCTTTTAAAGTAGGCAGTTGTTCTAATTGTCTTAAGGAAAGATCTTGAGGAAAAGATTCATCCACAGCAAGAGGGTGCGGGAATTGGGCTAAATCATGAGGATCTTGAAAAGGCTCTTCCACATAGTCGAATGTCTCTAAAGGAAATTGAGCGAAAAATCGAAGAGAATCTGCAGTATTCCATGCGCGATTCACGTCAAGGCGTAAACGGAACTTGTCTTTCAATGCATCAATTAAATGCGCAGCCTCTTCCAAACTGAGATTGCTCACCTTGAGTTTTGCAGAAGTGTATCCTTCATTGTATCTCAATTTTGCCTGATCGAGAATTTCTTCAGGCGATCCCATAAGAAGAGCGCTCGTTGGAATAAAAAATTCAGGGAGCGGGGCGAGCACGGAAAGCAGAGCAGATTCTAACCCAAATGATACAGAGGGTAAAAGTTTAAGTTGAGCTAACTGATGGAAGCAATTTTGCGCTGTCCAATGAATGTTGCTAATGTCTTGCTGGATTTGATCGGGGTATAACTGTTTTAAGGCTTCTTCTAATGTTTCTGTGCTCCATTTCGGAAGAGGTGCGATTTCTCCCCAACCCCTATTTTCCTTTTCATCAGTAATGCATATTAAAAGACCCGAGCGTGTTTGTCCATTTGCAAGAGGGATTTCATAAGGATGGATGTGAAATGTCTGTATTCTCATTTTGGGTTTATGTAATAGGATTGCGTATGACATCCCAATCACCGTGGCCAACTAAAGCATACATGAGTTCTCCAAAAATCCAAAACGCCGCTCCTGAACCCACAAACATCCCTAGAGGTATTCCTAAAATTGGAGGAAATAAAATAGCAGTAGCAATCGCTCCGATCAGTTTAATAAGCTCCAATGTCATTCCTGCTAAAGGTCCTGCTAGAGCAGTGAATTTATTGACGCTACTGTGGATGGTCTCGCCACTACAACTTTGCGTATAGACATTGACAATGGGATTCTTGCCCTGCCATTGTGCTGCAAAGGCATGACCCATTTCATGAACAAAGAGATGTAAATAACCCAATGTTAAAAGCTTAACAGCAGTACTGCTTAAGCATAAATTTGCAGCGCGCCCAAACCGACTATTTTCAAAAACTTTCACATCACCTGCATTGTCCACAAAGTTGACTCTAATGCCATGGATATCATAATTTCCAGCCGCGCCTAAAAAAATGGAATTTAACATATTGGACTCCTGCAGTAAACTTATCCTATGGACAAAGTCGATTTTTTAGATGTTCCATCTTTGCACCCACACCATAAGGGATATCGTGTTGTCTTTGAAAAAGATTATAAAAACCTGGGGCTGGAAAGAAAAGAGCAAAAATTCTTTGAAAACCTTTATGTGAACATTCAAGAACATCCTCAACAATATCTTGAAGAATTGATCCAATTTTATCAGCGACATCCCTCAATTCCAGAGGCGGCAAATCTTCTTGCTTTTGCTTATCTTAAGGCAAAAAAAAGAAAAGAGGCTGAAGAGCTTATCGAGAAAACTTATCTTAAACATCCCGATTATTTGATCGCTCGCATCAATTATGCAGATCAAATGTTGCGTTTTAAGAAGAAAGAATGGGTTCCGATTGTTTTCAATAATTGTTTTGATCTTAACCTCTTATATCCTTCAAGAGGAACCTTCCATTATTCTGAATTTCGGGGCTTTATGACATTGATGGGTTTTTATCATTTGGAGAGAGAAGAGAGAGAAAAGGCCGAAGAGTATTATCAACTGGCGTTTCAAGTCGATCCTTTGCACCCCTCTGTTGCTGCCTTGGAAAAAAAGCTTTCAAAGAGATCGTTTTTAATCGACTTTGGCCATTGGAGGGAGTTGATTTCACGTCTATTGAGCTTAAAAATTTCCCAATTGCTACAAAAACTTGCCCGCATTTCCAAAAATCGGTAAATTACTTTTCTACCACTAGACGGATACCACTGCGATGAAAATTTATTCGCTTAAGAAATGCAAGCAGATTCTACGCCATGCCTTTCGTCAATACAAAAGGAAAAGAAAATATCTTTCTTTAGAAATGGCTACATTGATCAAAAAAGCCTTGGCTGATCTCCAAGAGAGTATTATCTCCAAAGATCGTGAAAAAGCCGATCACTTTGCCAAACAGATCGAGTCTTTAAGCGCAGTTCATCTTAGGAAAACTTTCTTGGATCATTTGAGGGAACTCGTTTGCGCTCTTGCTTTTGCTTTGATTGTTGCGACCCTTGTCCGTCAGGTTTGGTTTGAATTTTATGAAATCCCTTCAGGCTCTATGCGTCCGACTTTAAAAGAGCAGGACCGTCTTGTCGTAAGTAAGACTGATTTTGGGATTAATTTTCCTCTTCGGCCAAAAGAGCTTTATTTTGATCCCAACCTGATTCAAAGAAACGGCATCGTCATTTTTACGGGTGAAAATATGGATATCCGCGATGTCGATACGATGTATTTTTACATCTTTCCAGGTAAAAAACAGTATATCAAACGCATGATTGGAAAACCTGGCGATCTCCTCTATTTTTACGGCGGGCAGATTTATGGCATCGATTCAAATGAACGCGATATTAGCCAAGAACTTCAGATAGAAAAACTTCGAAACATTGATCACATCCCCTTTATTGATTTCGATCGAAAGCTTTCTGTTCCCCAAAATCCCATCAGCGGAATTTACTCCCCTGTTTATATCTATCAGATGAACGAACCTGTCGTTAAACTTTCCGTTTCTTCAAGCGGTTATCCCCACGGGGAAATGTGCATTCCTTCACAAATCCATACGTCTGACGCGCCGCTTGTTACAGACTATGGCGAAATGTGGGGATTTAAAAACTATGGAATGGTTAGGCTTTTGACTCGCGATCAAGTCAAAAATTTGACGGATCAAAATCTATCTTCTCTAGAAGAAGGGGCGCTTTATCTTGAGATCCGCCATCATCCCTCTATTAGCCACTTAAAATTAATTCGAGATGAGATGGGAAGATTGCGGCCAGCCATTGGGTTAAGCACCTCGATTATCCCTTTGCAGGATAAGCATTTGAAAACGATTTTCCAAAACATGTACACTGCACGTTTTATTGTTAAAAACGGCTTGGCATATCGATCTGGCTCAGATCCAAAAATGTACTCTGGAACAAACTTCCTTCCCCGACTAGACAATGTTCCAGATGGTTGTTATGAGTTTTACAATGGGATTGCCTATGAGATTCTCTGGCAAGGAATGACAAAAACAGTTCCTCCTTCCCACCCCCTATACTTCTACGACCCTGCCCGAGTACAACTCTTATTCAATTTAGGCATTGAATGGGACAAGAGATTTTCTCCGCAAATTAAAAATCAACGCCTTGTCCCTGCTCGTTATACTTATTTTCGCAAAGGCGATCTCTATTTGCTTGGAGCTCCCCTCTTGAGCCAAACAGATCCGACCTTGGTCAATTTTGTGCAGCAAGAAAAAGAACGTCAAAATAGATCCAACACACCCTTTCCTTATCAGCCTTTTGTAGATTCGGGTCCTCCATTGCATGAAGATGGATCGTTAAACATTCCTATGATCCGGAAAAATGGAATTAAGGTCCCCCCTCAGCAATATCTGGTTTTAGGAGATAATCATGCAATGAGCGCTGATAGTCGTGATTTTGGTTTTGTCCCGGCAACTAATTTGCGCGGTGGCCCGGAATGGATTTTTTGGCCGCCTGGCCCTCGTTGGGGAGTTCCCAATCAACCTTCCTATCCATTCATGAACTTCCCACGTGCAATTGTCTGGTTAATCGCCGCCATTTGCATAAGTGGAGGCTGCATTGTTTGGCGTAAACGAAATCGCCTTCCGCTGAAAATTGAATAGATCTATAAACTTAAACTTAAAGAGATCAAGGTCGGTTCGCCATTGAGATCCCACTGCGTGCCTTCGACGCAATCAAAATGAACCTGTGTCCCAAGAACTTCGTGCATGATGTAGTCGCGATGTTCCTCAAAAGCCTTTTTTGCACGATCTGTTGTCTTTAATTGAATCACAATGCGATCCGTGACTAAAAACCCTTTCTCGCGCCTCATCGTATTGATTTTATTGACGATTTCACGGGCAAGACCCTCTAATAAAAGTTCCTCGTTAAGAGAAATATCAAACGCAATTGTCATTTCATTGGATGTCAAAGCTACAAGCCCTTCTTTGATATTGCGTTCGACAATGACATCTTCTGAGGTAAGCTGTATCTTCTTATTTTCAATAGAGATATCGACAGTCCCTCCTTTAAGCAACAAGGAAAGTTGAGATTGCGAAAGAGTTTGAATCGCTGCTTGGACAGCGTTCATCCATATTCCGACTTTTTTGCCTAAGATGCGAAAATTGGGTTTAAGGAGGATCGATACAAATGCTGTCTCATTCGATTCAAACACAACTTCTTTGACATTGAGTTCATCGAGGATTAAATGCTGTTTTGCTTTCAAAGCAATTAAAATATCAGGATTTGCTGAAATGAGATAGGCCTTGGGCAAAGGTTGACGCACTTTTAATTTGTGTTCTTTGCGCAAAGCATGCCCAAGACTGACGATTTCCTGGACGTAGCTCATCTCCTTTTCGAGCGTAATATCGCGGAATCCTTGCTGATAGAGGGGAAAATCGCAGAGATGGACCGAGCCTGTTGACGTCTTTGTTTTGAGCTGAAGATAGATCGCTTCGCTAATGAAAGGCACAAAAGGAGCAGCGATCTTTGTCAAAGTCAGGAGAACTGTATAAAGCGTTTCAAAAGCTTCTTCGCGATCTCTAGACGCCTTTTCCGACCAAAATCGTGCGCGGTTGCGGCGAATATACCAATTTGTTAGCTGATCGATAAATCCCACAAATGGCTGAACAGCTAAATGCAGATGATAGCTGTCCATCCCAGAGGTGACTTCATAGACAAGCTTTTGCAATATCGATAAAATCCAACGATCAATCTGAGCTTTTGGCTCTGGAAAGGATTCCTTTTCAGGCCTCCAGTTGTAAATTTTCACATAAGTAGAAAGAAAGACAAAAGAATTCCAATAAGGAATAAGGACTTGGCGAAGAATTAATTCCACTCCTTTTTCAGAAAAACACAACTCTTCCCCATAAACTGCCGGGCTGCTCAGCAAATAAAGACGGACTGCATCAGCTCCATAGCGATTGACCACGACCATCGGCTCTGGATAATTTTTGAGCCGTTTAGACATTTTCTGACCATCTTCTGCTAAAAGAATGCCGTTAATCACGACGTTTTTAAAAGCTGGCTTATTGAAAAGGGCAACAGCAATGACAGTTAATGTATAAAACCAGCCGCGTGTTTGGTCAATGCCTTCAGCGATAAAATCTGCAGGAAAATGTTTAAGGACTTTTTCTTGATTTTCAAACGGGTAATGATCCTGCGCATAGGGAATGGATCCCGATTCAAACCAACAGTCGAAGATCTCAGGAATGCGCCGAAACAGTTTACCATTCTGAATAAAGGTAAAATCATCGATAAAATGACGGTGCAAGTCTGTGATGTTTTGCCCTGTTTTTTCTTCAAGCTCTTTGATACTGGATATAACCACGATTTCGCCATCGTCACTGCGCCAGATGGGAATAGGAGTTCCCCAATGCCGATTCCTGGAAATTGCCCAATCACGTACATTTTCTAACCATTTTCCAAATCTTCCTTCTTTGATATGTTCGGGAACCCAATCAATTTGTTTGTTGGCAGCAATTAAATGCTCTTTGATTTTTTCTACAGCGACAAACCAGGTCGTCACCGCTTTATAAATCAGAGGCGTATCGGAACGCCAGCAGAAGGGATAACGATGGCGAATCTGTCCATGGTGAAAGACTTTTTTCTCGTTTTTTAATCGCCGGATAATTTCTTTATCCGCATCTTTGACAAAAAGACCGAAAAAGTCCGGCACTTCTTGAGTAAATTTGCCATTGTGATCGATAGGATTCACAAGTTCTATTCCCTCACGAGCACATGCAAAAAAATCCACTTCGCCAAAAGCAGGAGCGGAATGGACAAGGCCAGTCCCTTCTTCGCTTGAAATCGACTCTTCCAAAATCACCTGAAACGCTTTTTGCTGGGCGCGCGTTGCAAAATAAGGAAAAAGAGGCCGATAGCGCCTTCCAGCAAGAGATTCGCCTGTCACTGTTTCAACGATTTCATACTCTGCAGAATTTTTGAAATAAAAGGGAAGGCGCGAGCTTGCAAGGATGTAACATTGGCCGGAAGCTTGTTCTTTCACTTTAACGTATTCCATCTCTTTCTTTGCGAGTACAGCCAGATTAGAAGGCAGCGTCCATGGCGTCGTCGTCCAAATCAATAGGGAGGTTCCCGGCTCATCGATCAATTCTAACTTTACCGTTAAAGAAGGGTCATCCACTTCTTTATAATTCAAATTAGCCTCGAAATTTGAAAGCGGTGTCCCAAGGCGTGTAGAAAAAGGCATCACCTTAAGCCCTTCGTAGATGAGACCCTTTTGATAGATTTGTCCAAAAACCCACCAGACAGATTCCATAAAATCCCTATCCATTGTCCGATAGGCTGTATCAAATTTGATCCAACGTCCCATTCGCTCCACTGTTTGTTTCCATTCCTCTGTGTAACGCAAGACGATAGAGCGGCAC
>Ga0206843_10048_pt1 | contig 42026 bp, 34 predicted proteins | sample Alteio_BWOrgCont_21_FD_152869 | JGI IMG/M metagenome (GOLD analysis project Ga0206843, IMG submission 152869) | Enriched cells from forest soil in Barre Woods Harvard Forest LTER site, Petersham, Massachusetts, United States -... | ecosystem: Environmental > Terrestrial > Soil > Temperate forest >...
CAACAAATACTTGGTAATCTAAAAAAAGTAACCCAACAAAAAACAGGCATTATAATATCTCACCGTGTATCATCTATACAAAATGCCGATGAAATTATTGTACTTGGCAGTGGTTCAATTATTGAACGTGGTACACATGCTGAACTGCTTTCATTAAAAGGAGAGTATTTTAATTTGTACCAGAAACAAAAATTAGCTGAGAGCTAACTCCCCCTACTGTTTTACAATTTCAAATTCTACCCGACGGTTTTTCGCCCTACCATCATCTGTATTATTATCTGCCACAGGTAAAGAACTTCCGTAGCCCTGATAATACATTTTGTTTTGTACACCATGTGTAATTAAGTACTCAAAAACAGCACGGGCACGTTGTTCTGATAGCTTTTGGTTTTTGGCTTTAGAGCCTGAATTATCTGAGTGCCCATCAATTTTAATGACAAAATTTTGATGTCTGAAAAGATACTGAGATAGTTTATTTAATTCAGAAAACGACTCCGGTAAAAGATACGATTTACCCTGTTCGAAAGAAACTTTTAGCGTAATTTTTTCTCCGGTTTGTACATTGTTTTTTACCTGTAACACCGAGTCTTTTTCATACCCCACACTATCTACATAAACAGTTCTTACTTCATCTTCTTTTGGTTTTATCCATTTAAGCGATACATCATCAATAAAATAATAAGCCTCTTTAAACCCAGGACTTTTTAAATTAATTTTTAGCATATCCGCTTTCAAGTCCGGAGAAAAATTTCCAATAGTTATATACTTTTCTCCACCCGAAGCTTTATAATTTCCTGTTACTTTAAACCAACAAAGTTGTCCATTTAATCCGCTTTTTGCATTAACAGTATCTAATACACATTCCATTTCAGGAAAGTTAACTGCCTTCATCCCTCCTTTAGATATATAAACCCCAAACGATTTTAGCATGGCATTACTCCAAAAAGCCAAGCGCAGGTAGCATTCAAACTTATATATGTTGCCACGTTTTAATGTTTCAGATAATTTAACCTCAATAAACTCTTTGTATTTTTTTTGGTACCTTAATCCTGCAAAACAATCACCCTCATAAGCTCCCTTGCAAGTACCAACATCATTTTTTAAAGGCTCTTGGTAATAATCAACTGACGAAACAGGTTTCCAGGGGATGGCATTTTTTAAGTTGTTTGCCTTTTTACGGTAGTTTTCAAAACTTCCGTTGGGTACTAAATTTTTATTAATAATAGTTTGCGCAAAAAAAGTTGCCCAACTAAATATAAAAAAAACAAGTACCCAAAATTTACCCATAGTTAAGTACGTAAAAATATAAAAACAAATTGTATTTGTCTTTAAATAGAAATAACAACTTATTTAACAGGGTCGTAACCACTACCACCCCAAGGACCACAACGTGCCATGCGTTTTAAGCCCATCCAACTGCCTTTTACGGCACCGTATTTAGTAATTGCTTCAATAGTATATTGCGAGCAAGTTGGCGTATAGCGGCAAGAGGGCATTAAATGTGGAGATATAGCCTTTTGATAGAACTTTACAAATAAAATAGCAACTTGTTTAGAAAGTTTTTTTAGCAAGTAAAATTATTGGGCAGCCTTCTTTTGTTTGAAAGGATTGCAGTTAACAATCAATTTAAAAATAGACATATAAACAGGCTCCTTTTCTTGTCTATCAGGTACATCCTGATTATCTATGGCTTGTACGCCATAAGTAGGTAAAGAGTTTTCTATTTTAAATGAAGACGTATAGGTTGTTTTGATTAGAAATGAAAGCAAAAATACAGCGACAATAACACTTGTCGAAAAAAGTATTTTTTTCTTAGAGATACTCTTTGTCATTCCTACATCAAATGTAGTGCTTTTTTAATTAAAAGCAATATTTTTGTACAATATAGCTTCCTATGCCAAAAATATTATTGATTGACGACGAAAAAAGCATCCGTCGCTCGTTACGCGAGATTTTAGAGTTTGAAAAGTACCAGGTAGAAGAAGCCGAAGATGGGTTAATTGGATTATCAAAAATAGCCGCCGAAAGCTTTGATGTGGTTTTATGTGATGTTAAAATGCCAAAGCTTGATGGCTTAGAGTTATTGCAAAAATTAGCTAATGAAGGCAACGAAACACCTTTGGTAATGATGAGCGGGCATGGCAACATTGAAACTGCCGTAGAAGCTGTAAAAAAGGGGGCTTACGACTTTCTTACCAAACCAGTTGATTTAAACCGCTTATTAGTTACACTGCGTAATGCCTTAGATAAACAACATTTAGTTAGCGAAACAAAAACTCTTCGTAAAAAAGTAGCCAAAGGTTCGGATATAATTGGAAACTCAAAAGCCATTGAAGAGGTAAAAGCCCTTATTGAAAAAGTAGCTCCTACCGATGCTCGTGTTTTAATTACCGGACCAAATGGCTCGGGTAAAGAATTAGTGGCAAAACAACTGCACGATAAAAGTAATCGCACTAAATTTTCGTTTATTGAAGTAAACTGTGCTGCTATTCCTTCCGAGTTAATTGAAAGCGAATTATTTGGGCACGAAAAAGGCTCTTTTACATCAGCTGTTGCTACACGCAAAGGCAAGTTTGAATTAGCCGAAGGCGGTACTTTATTTTTAGATGAGATAGGTGATATGAGTCTTTCGGCACAGGCAAAAGTGTTACGTGCTTTGCAGGAAAATAAAATTACCCGTGTGGGAGGTGATAAATCTATCCCAGTAAACGTGCGCGTAATTGCAGCTACCAATAAAAATCTTCAAAAAGAAATTGAGAATGGAAATTTTAGAGAAGATTTGTTTCACAGGTTAAGTGTTATTCCAATTCATGTACCATCGCTTGCTGAGAGAAAAGAAGACATTCCCGTATTGGCTGACCATTTTTTAAATATGATTTGTACGGAGCAGGGCAATGCAGTTAAAGATTTATCGGATGCCGCCATTAAAGCTCTACAGCAATTACCCTGGACGGGCAACATACGCGAGTTCCGCAATGTAATGGAGCGTTTAATTATTTTATGCGATAAAACAATTACCGATAAAGACGTAAAAAAATATACTTCTTTCAGTTAATCGATGCGCGCACTTTTACTCATACTATTTTCTACACTCATTCTTACTTCTTGTACTGAGGAGGTAAAAACTGTGAATGAAACTCAGGAGAAAAAAGATACGCTTATTTATCTTAACCATGCCGATACAGCACGCTATGTCGGCATAAACACCTGCCGACTTTGCCACCAAAGCATTTACAACACCTTTATAGAAACCGGTATGGGTAAATCTTTTGCGGGGGCAACCAAGCAAAAATCGGCGGGAGATTATAAGCACTCGGTTATTTATGATGAGTTTTCTGATTTCTATTACAAATCTTTTTGGGGTAAAAACGATTCGCTTTACTTTTTAGAATTTCGTTTGCAAGGAAAAGATACGATTTACAAAAGATTGGAAAGGGCTGATTACATTATAGGTTCGGGTCACCATACAAACTCGCACATGCAAAATATAAATGGGCACTTTAACCAAATGCCTATGACTTTTTACACACAGAAAAAAGAATGGCACTTACCCCCGGGGTTTGAAAATGGAGTAAACACCCGCTTTACGCGCAAAATTGGGTTGGAATGTATGAGTTGCCATAATGCTTTGCCTGATTTTGTAATGGGTTCGGAAAACAAATACAGTCATGTTGATGAGGGCATTAATTGCGAGCGTTGCCATGGTCCGGGTAGTGTGCATGTACAACAACGCAGCACAGGCAGTAAAATTGATACCACAAATTATATTGATTATAGTATTGTAAACCCGTCTAAACTTTCTATCGATTTGCAGTTTGATGTTTGTCAGCGTTGCCATTTGCAGGGTAATGCGGTACTTAAAGAAGGGAAATCGTTTTATGATTTTAAACCCGGAAAAAAACTAAGTGATTACATATCGGTGTTTTTACCCAAGTACGCTAATGCCGATGATGAGTTTATTATGGCATCGCATGCGGATAGATTAAAAATGAGTCAGTGTTTTATAAAATCGTTTAACCCTGCCGAAATAAAAAATAAATTAAAACCTTATAAAGATGCTTTGACTTGTGTAACCTGCCACAACCCGCACATAAGTGTTAAGGTAACAGGTAACGAGGTTTTTAATAATGCCTGCAAAAATTGCCATCAACCAAATGGTAAATCAAATTTAGATTGTACGGATAAAGACGTTATAGCAGCTAAAAAAGCTGCACCGGGGCATGCACCTGCTAACCTGCTTAATTGTGTGGGTTGCCACATGCCAAAATCAGGGTCTATTGATATACCGCACGTAACCGTACACGACCATTTTATTAGAAAACCGATTAGCAAAAAAGAAAAAGAAAAAATAAAAACTTTTTTAGGCTTGTTTGCTATTAATGATAAAAATCCCGATTCTCTCACTAAGGCAAAAGCAAACATAAATCAGTTTGAAAAATTTGACCAGCAACAACATTATTTAGATACTGCTTTAAAATATCTTTCGGTAAAAGATAAAAACAACATCAGCAAAAATTTTGATGCCTTAGTACAGCTTTATTTTTTAAAAAATGATTATGCTAAAGTTGTTGCCTTAGTAAATCAAATTGGTAAAGATGAATTACTAAACAATCGTTTAAATAAAAAGAGTTACGATAACCAACATGCCTGGACTTGCTACCGCATTGGTGAAAGTTATAATTACCAAAATAAAGCTAACGAAGCCATTTCGTTTTTTGAGCAAACTAATAAATTAGCACCTTATGTAGCAGAATTTAAAGATAAACTGGCAACAGCTTATGCAAGTACCGGAAACCATAATTTAGCACATCAGTATTTTGATGAAACGTTGAAAGAAAACCCAAAATATGTTCCCTCAATTGCTAACCTTGGTTTTTTATATTTAACTGAAGGCAATGCACAAATGGCAGAACAATTATATAAAAAAGCATTGGCTTTAGACCCTGACAATGAAAACACCTTAATGAACCTTGCCGGAATGTATAACTACAAAGGAAATATTGTGGAAGCCAAAAACACGTTGAAGCAAATTTTAAAAAAACACCCTGATAATAAAAACGCAGCGCAAATTCTGTCTGCCATGCCTAAGTAATTACTTTAGTTCTTCAATTATAGCGGCATATTGTTTAGCCAACTCCTTACGTGCGTATTTTTTATAGATGGTAGATTGAATAGAAATGTCTTTTCCTGCTTCAAAAGCCTGAACGAGTTCTTGTAAATAATTTTCTATTTCAGTTGTTGCATTATGCGTAAAGGTTTTTCCGGCTTGGCACTCGGCAATTATTTCACCTGCACTACCACCTTGTGGGCTTAAACAAACTATAGCTTTTTGTGTAGCCATGTATTCAAATAATTTACCCGGTACGGTGCCTTGGTTATTTCCTTTTGGGATAGATAATAATAACACTTGCGATTGCATTAAATAAGCCATCAACTCTTTATGCGGAACGTAAGCCGTTATTTTATGATTAGCAGGAAGTTCTTTTTCTACCAGTTGTTTGGTATAATTATCAGCCGTGCCAATAAAATGCAATAATATATTTTTATGCTTTGCTACTGTATTTTTAACTGCTTGCACAAAACTTTCAATGCCAAATTGCTCGTTAATAGTGCCTGCAAAGATTATAGTAAATGTGTTTGAACTACTTCCTGTACTTGTAAAATCATCCTCATCAAAACCATTAGTAATGGTTTTGATTTTATGGCTTAATGCTTTGTCAATTTTACTTACATATAGTTTTTCTGTTATCGGGCTGGTAACTGTTACAACATCCGCTTGTTCAAGCACGTCTTTTTCTAAACGTAAATCTTTTTGCTTCGCTCTTTTGGTATGCGATAGTTTTTCATAATAATAAATATCAGTCCATGGGTCACGCAAATCGGCAATCCATTTTATGTTTTTAAATTTCTGTTTTAAAGCCAAGCCAATTAGTTGCGTAGAGTGCGGCGGACTGGTAGTTATAACTACATCAATTTTTTCTCTGCTAATAATTTCTTCACAGGCTTTTATAGCATAGCTGTTCCACCCTACCCGTGCATCGGGTATAAAAAAGTTAGACCGTATATATAATGCCACTTTCCCAACAAAACTCATTTTATTTTTATCGGGAATGCCCGCGTAAGGCACTTTTTCTTTCTTAAATAATGAGGAAAATATTTTTAAAACCTCAAACGATTTTGTTTTAGTAACTTTAATAGAAGCATCAATGTCTTTTTGAAGTGATAAGTCGGTAGCCGGGTACGAAGCATGTTGTTCGTCTACAGTAACCACATAACATTGATAACCCAACTTACTTAGGTACTTGCTAAGTTTTACCCAGCGTTGTACACCTGGTCCACCCGCAGGGGGCCAATAATAAGTTACAATTAACAGTTTATTCACAGGGCAAATGTAAGCTCAAAACAGCTGTTTGTCTAATTTTTTACTATTTCGTGTAATTAAATATTGTAGCTGTTTGCTCATTCAAAAAATACCCCTACTTTTGACCGCATAGCAATAAAACCAATGGAAGTAAAAGACGTAGCAAGCACTGCTTTAGCCCAAAATCCGGTTATAGGACGTATGTTAGAATATAACCACGAACAACTTGTTTTTTGTAACGATAACGAAACAGGTTTAAAAGCCATTGTTGCCGTACATAATACTATACTTGGTCCGAGTTTAGGCGGTACACGTTTTTGGAATTATAACAATGAAACGGAGGCTTTGATAGATGTGTTGCGCCTTTCGCGCGGTATGACTTATAAATCTGCCGTTGCAGGTATAAATTTAGGTGGTGGAAAAGCCGTTATTATTGGCGACCCTAAAAAAATAAAATCAGAAGCCTTACTTCGTCGTTTTGGCAAGTTTATAAATACACTTGGAGGAAAATATATTACTGCTGAAGATGTTGGTGTAAACACCCGCGATATGGAAATTATACATAACGAAACCGAATTTGTAGCAGGTTTACCTGTAAGCATGGGCGGCGGCGGAGATCCATCTCCGGTTACAGCTTATGGTGTTTATGTATCTATGAAAGCAGCTGCCAAAGAAGCTTACGGAAACGACTCTCTTGCAGGTAAAAAAGTATTGGTACAAGGCTTAGGCAATGTGGGCATGCACTTAGTTGAGCATTTAGCAAAAGAAAAAGCCATTCTTTCTGTATATGATATTAGTGAAGAGCGTGTAAAAATTGCCGTTGAAAAACACGGAGCAAAAGCTACCTCTCCCGATAAAATGTTTGATTTAGACATTGATATTTATGCACCTTGTGCCTTAGGTGCTACTGTTAATGATGATACTTTAAGCAAACTAAAATGTAGCATTATTTGTGGTGCTGCTAACAACCAATTAGCTGATGAAAAAGTACACGGTGAAGTAGTTACTAAAAAAGGTATTTTATATGCGCCTGATTTTGTGGTAAACTCGGGTGGAATTATAAACGTATATTATGAATTGGATGGTTATGTACGTGAACGTGCTATGGCACATGCCGAAAAAATTTACGATACAACCTGGAACATTATTCAAACAGCAAAAACAGAAAAGATACCTACTTATATGGCAGCTAACCGCATTGCAGAACAGCGCATTGAAGCCATTGGGAAGATTAAAGTAAGATTTTAAATTATTTAATACAGTACTAAAAACAACAAACGTTCTTTATTATGTTTAACCGACGATTTTTACGCATAAAGGTAATGCAAGCCCTGTACGCTTATTTCAGAGATGAAAAAGCTGATATAAAAGTGGCTGAAAAAAACCTGTTTACCTCTATCGATAAATCGTACGAGTTGTTTTTATATATACTGGGTTTTTTAAACAATATACAGTACGCCGCACGCATTTCTGTTGAAGAGGCTCGTGTTAAAAGACTTCCTACCGCTGCAGATTTAAACCCAAACTTAAAGTTTGTAAACAACCTTTTTCTTACCGCTTTAAACGATAACAAGCACATTAACACCGACTGGACAAACTATAAAGTTAGCTGGCAAAATGACCAAGATTTGGTTCGTAAAGTGTTTAATGAAATTAAAAATAGCGATATTTTTAAAGAATACATGAAAAGCGAGCAACACAGTTTTGGGGAAGACAAAAAATTTATTCAAACTATTTTAGAATCTTTTTTATACGAACACGAACTTTTCAATTTCTGGTTCGATGAAAAAAATATTTACTGGACTGACGATTACTATTATGGGTTCTTCTTCTTAAATAAATGGCTGGAAACCGTTACCGAAACTAAAATGCCTGCCCCACAATTATATAGAGATAAAGAAGGTGACGAAAAATTTATAGCAGATGTGTTTGTTAAAACCATATTACATAGTGCTGAATTTGACACCATAATTGCAGAACATACAAAGAATTGGGAATTAGACCGTATAGCATCACTTGATGTTTTGTTAATGAAAATGGCACTTACCGAGATAATGTACCTGCCTAATGTGCCTATAAAAGTATCCATGAACGAGTATATAGACATTACTAAAGAGTATAGCACCCCGCAAAGTGGAGGCTTTATAAATGGTATTTTAGATAAAATTGTGTTAGATTTAAAAAAGGACAATAAAATAGAGAAAACAGGTCGTGGCTTGTTAGAGGGCTAATTTTCTTCTCCAAATCGGGTCTTTTATTTTATTCAAACATCCTTCGTTGATAAGTATCAAAAAAACACATTTTACAGGCTAAAATAAGCCCTACTTTGGCACTATGGCTATGTATAAAGGGTTTAATGTTAGAGTGTACGGTATTTTGGTAGAAGATGGTAAACTTTTAGTTAGCGATGAGTATATTAAGGAACACGAAATCAGTAAGTTACCCGGTGGCGGTTTAGAGTTTGGTGAAGGTCCTATTGAGTGTATAATCAGAGAATTTAAAGAAGAAACTGATTTAACCGTTACCGTAAAAAATCATTTCTATACGACTGATTTTTTCGTGAAATCAGCATTTAACAGTAGCCAGGTAATTAGCATTTACTATATAGTTAAGCATAAGGGTAAAATTAACCTTCCCGTTTCTACCGAGAAATTCGATTTTAAAAAGCGTGTAAATGGTGCGCAATCCTTCAGGTGGATTGATATAAATGAAGTTTCTGAAAATGATTTTACTTTTGCAATTGATAAAAAAGTGGCAACTTTAATTAACCAACAAAAAAGTTTATTTTTATAATATGATACAGAGAGTGCAAAGTATACTTTTAGTAGTAGTAGTTTTATGTGGTATATCTTCAATATTATTTCCGTTTGTAAGCTATCAGGGTTATCCGCCTTTATATTTACGCAACCCTGCTGATATAGCGCCTATAGGTAATTATCTTTCTATAATTACGGCGCTTATAGCTTTGTTTTGTTATAAAAAACGTAAACTTCAAATAAACCTGTGTTATGTAATAATGCTATTTAATCTTTGTTTATTTTCAACGGTGCTATGCCTTACTAATCAATTATATGAACACGACTTTGAAAAAGCGACATTTCTTTTTCCAACCTATTTAATCTTAGTATCTATAGTAGCCGCATTTTGGGCCGGTATATTTATTAAAAAAGATGAGGAATTAGTTCGTTCTGCCGATAGAATCAGATAAAAAATTAAAAACAAAACACCATGGTAACACGCCCGTTTAATTTTAAAAAGTGGATAGATGAAAATCGCAGTCTATTAAAACCACCGGTAAACAATAAAATAGTTTATAAAGATGCTGAGTTTACTATTATGGTGGTTGGCGGACCAAACTCGCGTAAAGATTATCATTATAACGAAAGTGAAGAGTTTTTTTATCAGTTAGAAGGTGATGTTGTAGTACAAATACAAGAGGATGGTAAAGCGGTTAACGTGCCTATAAAAGAAGGGGATATATTTTTATTACCACCAAAAGTACCACACAACCCAAAGCGCCCTGAAAATACAATTGGTTTGGTTATAGAGCGTCGGCGTAGAGATACAGAAAAAGACGGACTGCTTTGGTTTTGCGAAAATTGCAACCATAAATTGTATGAAGAATATTTTTCATTGACTGATATAACTAAACAATTTCAAGGCGTGTTCGAAAAATTTTATACCAATCAAGATTTACGTACCTGTAAGCAATGTGGTACGGTTATGCAGTCCCCTCCGGTAATAAAATAGCCCTCATTAATGAACCGATTACTTGACTATCTGCGCAACAAACATGGACTATGGTTTAAGTTAGGTGTTATTTTATGCAGTTTACTTTTTATTGTTTGGCTACTGCCAAGTATAAATACAGTAAATATATCCTATCAATTAAGTAAGCCCTGGGACAAAGAAGATTTAATTGCTCCGTTTGATTTTGCTATTTATAAAAGCGATGCAGAAGTATCAGTAGAAAGAAATAATATAAGGCATCAAGTTGAATTATACTATTTCTACAATGATTCAGTCTTTACTAAAAATAAAAACTCATTTTTTGAGAAGAATAAATTAAGCAAACAGGAGCAAGCTGTTTGTACAGAAATTTTTGACGCCCTAAGTACTAAAAAAATCATTGAATTACCCGACACCGCTTTAAGCGAGCCAAACCCACAAATACTAATAGAGAAAAATAAAATAGTAGAAGCTGCCCATTTACGTGACTTTTATACCCTACCCCAAGCCGATAGTTTTTTAAATGATAGAATAAAAAGGCAAATGGATGCATATGCCGCAAATCATTTAATTGAACTTGCCGAAAACTGTTTAGCTCATACGTTGATTTTTAATAAAAAAACTACTTCACAAAATTTACAACAACAGTTAAACAATGTTGTATCTATAAAAGATAAAAAACTAAAAGGGCAATCGGTTATAAACAGAGGCGATGTAGTCAATACAGATAATGTAGCCATACTACAATCTTTACAAAAAGAAATAAATAAGCAAGATTATAAAGATCAAAACTCTATTATTTCATTACTGGGGAAAATAATCTACGTAGGTTTATGTTTAATGATGGTGTTCTTATTTTTAGGATTGTTTCGCACCGGTATATTTTCTCGTAATACACACATTAGCTTTGTTTTTATATTGATTTGCTTTTTTGTTTTAGTATGCTCATTAGTTGTAAAAAATCCACTTATTAGCATTTATGCTGTACCTTTTGCTATTGCCCCTGTTATCATCCGCACTTTTTTTGACACGCGCACAGCCTTATTTGTACACCTAAACATTGTATTGCTTTGCGCTTTATTTGCTGCCGAGCAAAAGTTTAACTTTTTATTTATAGAGTTATTATGTGGCATTGGAGCTATATTTAGCATTGCTAACTTGGTGCGTCGTTCGCAACTTTTACTAACCGCTATAGTAACCTTTGTTATAAGTGTATTTAGTTTTTTTGCTTTAAATGCTTCTAATTTTGATGAGAAAAAATTTACAGATTGTTATCCCTTTCTATTTGCATCAGCAGGATTATTAATTGCTTACCCCCTAATTTACGTGTTTGAAAAACTATTTGGTTTTGTATCAGATTTCACCCTGCTTGAGTTAAATGATATAAGTAGCAATCCATTACTTAAACAATTAGCTACTGATGCTCCAGGAACCTTTCAGCATAGTTTGCAGGTAGCAAACATGGCAGAAGAAGCAATAAGCATGGTAGGTGGAAAAACTTTATTGGTGCGTACAGGTGCTATGTACCACGACGTAGGAAAGTTACATAACCCCTATTTTTTTACAGAAAATCAATCATCTAAAATAAACCCACACGAAGATTTATCGTATCAGGAAAGTGCTAAAATTATTATTAGTCATGTTATATACGGTATAGAAATGGCTCATAAAAATAGGTTGCCTGAGCAAATAGTAGATTTTATACGCACCCACCACGGAACAACTTTAACAGGCTTTTTTTATTATAAAGCTGTTGAAGAAAACTTAAAACCCGACGAGAAAAAATTCCGCTATCCCGGTCCTATTCCATTTAGTAAAGAAACTGCCGTACTAATGTTAGCAGATAGCGTAGAGGCTTCATCTAGAAGTTTAAAAACCTATGATGCCATAAGCATAGATGATTTGGTTGAGCGCATTTTTAAGCATAAGATGGATGAAAATCAGTTAATAAATTCTGATTTAACCCTACGTGATTTGACTCTGCTTAAAAAAATATTTAAAAAGCGTTTAATGAACATGTATCATGTTCGTATAGAGTATCCAAAACAATAAACTATCTGCAATATTGGTTGATGGCTTGCATAGCCGGCTGATAGCCCTTTTGGTAGGCAGTAACTAAATCATTACAACCATTTACTCTCAAATTAATTTTTGCAATACCACTTAGGTACCAGGCAAAAGCATTAGTAGGGTTTCTTGAAAGCACAAGCCCCACGTCGCTTAAAGCATTTTTAAAATTGTTTGTTTTGCCATAACAAATAGCTCGGTTTAAATAAAGTTGCTCATCTTCGTAATGATACTTAGTTGCATCGGTATAGTCGTTTATTGCCCTTATGAAATCATTTGTATTCTCATAGCACAGGGCTCTTAAAAAATAAATTCTACCTACATCAGATTTAATTTCAATTGTTTTATTAAGTATAATTAATCCATTTCTATAATCTTTGTTATTTATAAGCAAAGTTGCCTTTTGTAGATAAGCCGGATAATAAGTAAGTGCAACTGAAATTGTTTTATCAAAATAAACAATGGCTTTATCATTTTGCTTTTGCATAGCCAAAGAAGTAGCTTTATTATACAACACCTGATAATTTGCAGCATCTATACTTAAAGCTTTATCAAATAAAGAGTCAGCCTTAGCGAAATTGTTTTCAGACAAATATTCTGAACCTAATACGTTCATTAATAAATCAGCCTTGGGTTGGTTTGTTAACGAAGTTGTAAATAAAATTTTATTGCTTTTCCATACTTGGATATTTTGTATCGATAAATACAAAATCAGTAAGAAATATAACACAGGTACAAATTTTATCCAACTATGATTTTCAACTAATAAAAAGCAAGTGTAACCTAAGGTGAAATAAATAACTATAGAAGGGATATAACAGTATCTATCCGCCATATAAGCCTCACCAACCGGTATAAACTGAAGAATTAAAATTAAATTACTTACAAATAGAAATACTAAAGCGGCAATTAGTTTATATTGTTTTTTTAGTGCATAAATAAATAACGTAATTAAGAGTAGAACAAGTATAACTGAAATGATTTCAAATAATCCATTTACAACAGGGTAACTATAAAAAACTGAAAGGTTAAATGGTAACACAATATGAATTACATATTGCACAAGCGCGTAACAAGCTTTTAAAATTGAGGTGGGCTGCTTATGTACGTAACCATGGCTTTGCTCGGCATATATAGCCAACACACCAAAAGCAAGCGATAAAACAAAAAATGGTGTAAGTGTTTTTATTTTTTGCTTCAGTTCTTTAATATCAAAGTAAACGTATAAAACCACTAACAAGGTAAGTGGTAAAGTAACCGCTTGCGCTTTTGATAAAAGAGATAAAATAAAGAATGTAAGAGCAAATACATAATGCATTCTTTTTCCTCTTTCTATATATTTTACAAAAAATAAAATGGATAAAAGGTAAAAGAATATATATAAAACATTTTTACGTTCTGCAATCCAAATAACCGATTCAAACTGTACAGGGCTTACCAAAAACAATAAAGCTGTAAGAACACAAACAAGTTTATTAATATTGAATTTAGTTAATAATGTAAAAATCAATAAAGCATTTGCTATATGTAATAAAATGTTGGTTAAGTGAAAATAAAACACATCTCCCCCACCCCATTTATAATCTAAGGCAAAGCTTAACATGGTTAGAGGGTGATAATTGCCTAAATAAAATTTAGATAAGAATAATTTAATATTCGTAAATGAAATTGATTTAATATCCGGGTTATCTCTTACGTACGCAAAATCATCCCACGGAAAATAACCATAAAATAAAGCAGGATAGTATACTACAACTGCAACCAGCAGCAAAAGCAAAACCCATAGTATATTCTTATTAAAACTCAATAGCTTGTTAATTCGCCTAATTTCTCAATTAATTTTGTATTCTTGGGCTTCTTTACTAATCGTAAATTAATTACCTTCGCAAATATAATTATGGGTTTTTTATTTCACATAGGCAGGTACTTTTTATTAATGAAACGTGCCTTTTCTAAGCCCGAAAAACTTAAAGTTTACGTAAAGCAGTTTTTTTTTGAAGTAGATAATATTGGTGTTAGCTCGTTAGGCATTATTACCATTATCAGTTTTTTTATGGGTGGTGTAATTACTATACAGGCTGCATATAGCCTTACCAGTCCGCTTATACCGCTGTATGCAGTAGGTTTTACTACCCGAGAATCAATGATATTAGAATTTTCACCAACCATTATCAGTTTAATTTTAGCGGGGAAAGTTGGTGGCAACATTGCTTCAGAAATTGGCTCTATGCGTATTAGTGAGCAAATAGATGCACTCGAAATTATGGGAGTAAACTCCGCTTCTTTTTTAATTTTACCAAAAGTGCTTGCCGGCATATTTATAAACCCATTTTTAATTGCCATAAGTATGTTTTTAGGCATTTTTGGTGGCTATGTTATGGGGGTTGCAACGGGAGCCTGCACATCCTACGAATACATTTTTGGCATACAAGCTTTTTTTGTGCCATGGAAGTTAACCTATGCCTTTTTAAAAACAGCCATTTTTGGGGGCATTATAACCTCGGTAGCAGCTTATCATGGTTACTATACACAAGGAGGTGCTTTAGAAGTAGGCAAATCAAGTACAAAAGCAGTTGTTTATGGCAGTATACTTATTTTAGTTGCAAACTTTTTAATCACACAAATTTTCTTTGTACAATAGTGATAGAGATTAAAAACATATCAAAATCATTTGGCAATCATAAAGTTATTGATGATGTGTCTTTTACTTTACAACCGGGTAAAACCAATTTAATTATTGGCGAAAGTGGTTCAGGTAAAACAACCATTTTAAAAATGATGGTGGGATTACACCACATAGATAGCGGTCAAATTATTTATGATGATACTATTTTTTCTGAACTAAATGAAAAACAAATGCAAGAATTCAGGAAAGATATCGGCATGCTTTTCCAAGGAGGTGCTTTGTTTGATAGTATGACGGTAGAAGAAAATATTGCCTTTCCTTTAAAAATGTTTACTAATCTTTCTGATATAGAGATTAACGAGCGTGTAAATTTTTGCTTAGAAAAAGTACGCCTGCATGATAGAAACAATCTTTATCCAGCAGAGCTTAGCGGAGGAATGAAAAAACGTGCTTCGCTTGCAAGAGCCATTTCTAGCAATCCGAAATATTTATTTTGCGATGAGCCAAACTCAGGCTTAGACCCTAAAACATCTATAGTTATTGATGAACTGATACATGAGCTTACTGTTGAATTTAATATGACTACGGTAATTATTACCCACGATATGAATTCCGTAATGCAAATTGGCGAAAATGTAATGTTTTTATATCAAGGTAAAAAATGGTGGGAAGGTGATAAACAAACTATTCTATCTGCCAACAACAAGGAATTACTTGACTTTGTTTACGCCGCCGATTTCTTAAAGAAAACAAACCCAAACAAAAATCTTTAAGAGTACTCTTTTTAACTATTTACAGTTTGAAAAGACTGTATAATAGAGTTAAAAAGCAATTTACCATCTTCATTAAACAATTCACTATCGGCAGCACGCTCAGGATGAGGCATCATACCAAAAACATTTTTACCAGCATTACAAACACCTGCGATATTTTCTAATGCCCCATTGGGGTTAGCATCTGCTGTAATACTACCATCTTCATTGCAATAAGTAAATATAATTTGCTGGTTTGCTTTTAATTGAGCTAATGTTTTTTCATCGGTATAGTAACAACCTTCACCATGTGCAATGGGTATTTTAAGCGCTTTGTTTTTAGGGATGGCATTAGTAACAATAGTATCTGTATTTTCAGCTTTAATAAAAACATTTTTGCAGATAAATTTTCGGCTATCGTTATGCAGTAAAGCTCCGGGCAATAAACCAGCTTCACATAAAATTTGAAATCCATTACAAACACCAAATAAAAAACCTCCTTTTGCAGCATGTTCACTTACTTTTTCCATAATGGGTGAAAAACGAGCAATGGCACCTGAGCGCAAATAATCTCCGTAAGAAAAACCTCCCGGTAGTATAATGCCATCGCAGCCTTGCAAATCAGTATCCTTATGCCAAAGCTTAACGGTTTCTTGTTTTAATGTGTTGCGTAAGGTGTACACCATGTCTTCATCACAATTTGACCCCGGAAAAACTACTACTCCAAATTTCATATCTTTTTTCTTTAATTAATTATACTTGCTTGCTGCAACATACTTACAATAAACAAAATTAGTAAAACCCATGTTAAAAGTTCGGCTAAAATACGGCTTTTTGCGCTGCCTAAGTATATCCCACAAAAAACACTTAAAGGCATTGCAGATAATAAGCCGCCGAAAGCCACACCAGTACTTACAATAAACCACATTGGTATGCTAAAAATAAACATCCACAAAAAGATAACAAATGCCTTTTGGGTTTTTATTTTATTTGAAACTGTTTTAATTAGAAAAAAAATAAGCGCAAAAACAGCTATTGTAATAACAGAAAAATTAATTAAAAAACTGCCTTTTAAATAAGCCGGTATACTTGGGGCATGAAAAGAGTCTCGTAAAATTAAAAAAACTTGCTGCGGATTTTTATCAAACAAAAACAATAACGAAAAGTAAAAGAAATATGGTAAACATATACCTAATATAGCCAATAACCATTCGCGTAAAGAGAATGTACGTAAGGTTAGCAAACAAACAAAACAAAGCACCATAAATAAACTATAAGGTGGGTATATAATAGTTGCCACTGCTAAGCAAAAAGCACCATTAAATATGGGTGAATAAACCCTATCTGCCTTATAAATTGAAATAAAAAACCATAAAGATGCACTTAACAGTAATTGCGCAAATAAAATAGGATGCAAAGGGTTTAAGCCAATAGCATAACACAAAAAAATGCTTAGTAAAAATGAGGGGATATGATTATTTTTTTCCACTACCTCTTGCGAGTTTATACATAAATCAAATAACAGCACATTTGCAAGTAACAGAATAATGCCACTTATTTTTGAAACTACCCCATAGTTGCCTTGTTGAAGAAAAAAAGATAAAGCACTATTATCTAAAACAGGGGCATTGGCACTATAATTTATCGAAAATATTCCAGCAGCTAAAGCAAGTAAAAACAGGTAAACATAAACCAGGTAATTGTTAATTTTTAAAATGTTTAGCAACATTAGCGGATAAAGAAAAAATACTTTTATATTTGTACAAAATTAATAAAATTACACCATGACTTGGACAAACTTTTGGTACGAAATAGCAGCAATTTTTGAATTTTGTTTTAAAATTCTTAAAAAATTATATCAAGCACCTAATATAGCTGTTTGGGTTTTATTGGCTTGTTTACTTGTATTTTGGACTTTACAATTGGCTAAACACAAAAAAGAAGCTAAACGCGACGGCACTTATATCTAAATTAATTTAAGGCTATGGATTCATAGTCATTTATAAAGCATAAAAAAGCCCCTTAAAAAATATTTTAAGGGGCTTTTTAATTTATAAGCTTCTGTTTATTTTTTCTCGGGGGCTGCTGCTGCAACATTTTTATCTTTTGGTACTATATAAACTTTTTCTAAATCTCTAAATTCCATAGCGTTTGCAGGGAAATTACGGATATTTTTCTGAATCAGTCTATCATTTTCATCATAAAAAACAGGCATAAGTGCGCCATCATCAATTAATAACTGATCGGCTTTCATATATATTTCCATTCGTTTTTTAGTATCAGGTTCTCTTAAACCTGCAGTAAATAACGAATCAAATCTTGGATTTCTGTAACGTTGAAAGTTGATAAATGATTTTTCAGAAGGATTTGTGGGAATATGTTTGCTATAAAATAAGGTTAAAAACGTTTCCGGATCCGGGTAATCTGCAACCCAAGCCGTACGGAAAAATTCCAGTTTACCTGATTGGTAAGCATCAATTTCTTCGGCAAAAGGTATAACATTAATGCTCACCTCTATACCTAAGTTTTCTTTCAGCATTTTTTGTACAGTTTCAGCAATTTGTCCATTACGCTCGCCGCCACCCGAATTAATGGTTAATGTAAGCTTCGGAAATCCTTTTCCATTAGGGTAGCCAGCTTGTTTTAAATACTCTTTCGCTTTTGCAACATCTAAATCATAGCCTTTAATTTTAGAAAAATCGTAGCCCATTTTTTTAAATGTTTCTGCCGGAGGAACCATGCCATAAGTGCCTGGTATCCCTTCTCCTTGAAGGATATAATCTACAATTTTGCTTCTATCAATAGCATAGTTAAATGCTAAACGAGTTTCTTTTTTAGTAAAAATAGTGCCAGTAAACAACATACCGTATAAGTGTGTTGCAAGTGCCGGTACGTTTTGTATTTCAAAATCGTTTTTACGGGCGTTGGCATTATCGTAGCTTCCCATAATTTCTTTATACATTTCAATAGGTATACGAAAAACCATATCTAAGTTGCCGCGTTGAAACTCAAGCATTTCAGCCTTTTTTTCTTTTATAAAAGATACTTTAACGGCATCTAAGTATGGTAACCGATTTCCATCTTTATCTACATCCCAATAGTTTTGGTTTTTTTCTAAAATAACGGTTTCGCCTTCTTTAATTGTTTTTACGGCAAACGGACCAGTACCTACACATTTAGTACGCATATCAATGCCATATTTATCAAAAGCTTCTTTAGGGTAAATAAAACAACCAGAATGAGCTATAATATTCAAAAATCCTGAAAAAGAATAATTTAAATCAATCTCAACTGTAGAATCATTCAGTATTTTAACACCCGATACACCTCCTTCAATCAACTTACCACTTTTACTGGCTTCAAAATATTCATCTGCACCTTTTACCTTATCTTTAAAGGTAACTTCAAAAGAGGCATTGCTTGGAGACGCTTCGCATAATTTATCGAAACAATATTTTACATCAGTAGCAGTCATTTCACGCCCTTTTCCATCAGAAAAACAAGGGTCATCATGAAATCTTACTCCTTTTCGTAAATGAAAAGTCCAAGCAGTTGCATCAGGGTTTGTTTCCCAACGGTACGATAAGCAAGGAACAGTAGATAAATCAGTTTGGTTAAGCTTAACCAGTCCTTCGTAAACTTGAGTAGCTATATGCCATGATATAACATCTACAATAGCCAGTGGGTAAAGGTTTTTAAAGTCTTCCAGTTCGTTCATACGAAAAACACCGCCGTAATAAACCCCACCTTTTCCTTCTTGTGTTTGATGCTGCTTATTGTCGCTCCCACATGAGGATATAAAAATGGCAAACGAACCTGCTATTAAAAATAGTTTTTTTATTGTCATATAAATTTTGTTCTATCTGTTCTAATCCCCACAAATTTATAAATATTTTAACGTAATTAGTACTATAATGTACAAAATGTATAATGTTAAATATAAAGCCCTTTATTTGTTAGATGAATGCTTACTGATTCTATCTTTGCCCTCTTAAAATGATTAAGGCATTTACCTCATACATACAAAGCCAAAAGCTGTTTAATAAAAATGATAATCTACTGGTAGCCGTTAGTGGTGGCACAGACTCTATGGCTTTATGTTATTTACTGATAAACTCAGGTTTTACCTTTTGTGTAGCACATTGTAACTTTAATTTACGAGAAAAAGAAGCCGATAATGACGAGAAATTTGTAGTAGAATTTTGCAAAAAAAACAAGATAAAATGTTTTACCAAAACATTTAAAACTGCCAATTATGCTAAAAACAAAAGCATTTCTATCCAAATGGCAGCCCGCGAGCTACGTTATACATGGTTTAACGAGTTAATTACAGCCCATAATTTTGATTATTTGCTAACCGCACACCATGCAAACGATAATATAGAAACCTTTTTTATTAACCTGCTACGAGGTTCCGGCATAAATGGGTTAAAAGCCATTCTCCCTAAAAAAGATAAAATTGTTCGTCCACTTTTATTTGCCACTCGTGCTGAGATAGAAAACTACATAGCTAAAAATAAAATTTTATACCGAGAAGATAGTAGTAATAAAGAAGAAAAATATTTACGAAATCACTTGCGTTTACAGGTAATTCCAGTATTAAAAAAATTAAACCCTTCGCTTGAGAAAACAATTTCTAACGAAATTGAAATTTTACAACAAACCAATCTTATCTTGCAAAAAGAGGTTGAAAAACAAAGAAAAAGACTGCTTTTTCAAGAGTGGGATACCTATAAAATTAATATTGAAAAATTAGTAAAAACAACTGCTTCAAAACTTATTTTATTTGAGTTAATAAAGGATTTTGGTTTTAATTCCTCACAAGCAAACGATGTGTATAGCAGCCTACAAGCCCAATCGGGTAAGGTTTTTACAAGCGAAACACATGTAATTATAAAAGACAGAGATTTTATACTTATTAAAAAAAACGAAGAAAAAAACGATACCGATTTATATATACATGAAGATACTACTTCATTAAAATATCCTATAAAAATTAAAATAGAGCTTATAAAAGGAAATATAGATTCTATTTCGAAAAAAGATTTTACACCTACTAAAGCCTTTTTAGATGCTGATAAACTAACGTTTCCACTAGCTTTAAACAAGTGGCAAATTGGCGATAAGTTTAAACCGCTTGGCATGAAAGGTTTTAAAAAAGTAAGCGATTTTTTTACGGCAGAAAAAGCCACCTTATTTGATAAGCAAAATCAATGGATTATACGTTGCAATAACGATATAGTATGGCTTGTAGGCAAGCGTGTGGATGATAGATTTAAAATAAGTGCCTCAACAATAAAAATTTGTATTATTAGTGTTATCTAATTCTTTAAAATACTACTCGTTAACCTAAAATAGTATCTTTGCGAAACTATGAGCAAACGTTTAAAAATTGCCCTATTTGTTATTGTTGGCGTGTTGCTAGCCGACCAATTAATTAAAATATATATAAAAACACATTTTGCTTTAGGCGACGAGCATGTTTTCTTTTCCTGGTTTAGAATTCATTTTACCGAAAACCCCGGTATGGCTTTTGGGCTTGAGTTTGGTGGTTTTTTAGGTAAGTTAGCCTTAAGTGTTTTTAGAATTGGCGCAGCTATTTTTGGCATTTACTATTTACGACAAATTATCTTAAAAAAATACCACATAGGTTATGTGGCGGCTATCGCTTTTATTTTTGCAGGTGCTGTTGGCAATATTTTAGACAGTATGTTTTACGGCATATTTTTTAACGAAAGTTATGGCGAACCATCTCATTTCTTTCCGGTTGAAGGCGGTTATGCAGGCTTTTTACACGGCAAAGTGGTAGATATGTTTTATTTTCCTATAATAGAAGGTCATTTCCCTAATTGGTTTCCTATATGGGGAGGTGAAGAGTTTATGTTTTTCAGACCTATATTTAACCTAGCAGATGCATCTATATCAACCGGAGTAATTATTATTTTACTATTTCAGAAGAAATTTTTTGCAGAAAATAAATTAGCTGAAACTCCCAAAGAAGAATCTATCCCTCAACCCGAAACTAAAGCAGAATAGGTTTACAACTGCGTAAATGCTTGAGCTATTTTTTTTACCGTAGCTTCAAACTCTTCTTTACTAAATTTTATTTTCGGATTAGAAAAATTTACTTCCCTCTCATTATATGCCGGAATTAGATGAACATGTGCATGAGGCACCTCAAAACCCAAAACTACTGATGTTACCCGTTTACAAGGCACAGCCGCTTTTATGGCAATGGCAACTTGCTTAGTAAATTGCATTAATTGCAAGTAAGTTTCGTTATCTAAATCAAATAAATAATCAACTTCTTTTTTAGGAATAACTAAAGTATGTCCTTCCGATAACGGATTTATATCTAAAAAAGCAAAGCAATGCTTGTTTTCAGCTATTTTATAACAAGGAATGTCACCTGCAATTATTTTAGAAAAAATGCCGGGCATTTTTAAATATTAATGTCCATTATTTCAAACGGAATAACGCCTGCCGGCACTGTAACATCAACCTTATCGCCTACTTTTTTACCCATTAAACCTTTACCAATAGGCGAATCAACGGAAATTTTACCTTCTTTTAGGTTTGCCTCACTTTGTGTTACCAAAGTGTACTCAACCACTTGTTTTGTTTTAGTATTTTTGATTTTCACCTTGGTTAAAATAGAAACTTTAGAAGCATCTAGCGAACTAACATCTCTTAAACGAGCATTCGATAAAGTATCTTCTAATTTAGCAATGCGAGCCTCTAACATGCCTTGCGCCTCTCTGGCAGCATCATATTCAGCATTCTCACTTAAATCGCCTTTATCGCGTGCTTCAGCTATTTGTTTAGTAACACTGGCACGTTCTTTAGTCTTCAAAAAATGAAGTTCTTCTTTTAATTTCTTTAACCCTTCTTCTGTAAAGTAGGATATGTTTTGTGGTTGAGACATGTTGTATCTTTTTAAATATAGAAACCCGCCATTTTGGGGCGGGCTCCTTAGTACAAATTTAATAAATATTTTTTTAGTTTACAAATTCACTCTAAAACCAAAGGTGTTTACACCCGAAAACTGACTTGTAAAACGATAAGAATAATCCACCGCAAAAGTAGATTTTTTATCTTTTCCAAAAGGAATTTGAATTGTAGCGCCTGCACTTGGACCAGTAAATACAGTTTGAGCAAGTGTTGTGTTTATGTTTTTTTCATATGTATAACCGCCACGTAGTCTTAGGATTTTTCTAATTCCTAACTCAACACCAAGACTATATTGGTCATTTGTAAATGAATTAGATGTAAAGTTTCCGGCAACAGTTAGTCTATAATCTTTTTTCAAACCAGAAGAATCTTTGGTTAAATAAAAATCATACGCTAACCCAATGTTTAATAACGAAGGTAACTCAAATGCTGATGATTTGTTTTCGAAAGATGCTGTGTATCCGTTTACAGAATTATTATACTGAGTTCCATTTAGGATGTTTGCATCAAAAGCTAAACCATCTCCGCTATAATTCATTTTAGGCCCTACATTACGTAAAGCTATACCAAAATGTACTTGGTCGTACTTACCAGTATGATACTGGATACCTGCATCAACTGCTACACCTGTTGCATGAACGTTGGCAATTTGCTCCTGAATAATGCGGACAGTTGCTCCGCCATATATATTATCAGAAAAACCTTTTGCATACGACAACCCAATATTAATAAACGAAGGATTAAATGTTCCTACACCACCTTCCGGATTATCAGTAGTTGTAATAGGAATGCTACCCGCACTTAAAGACATTACGTTTAGCCCTATACAACCTGTTTCGCCAACATGTTGTGAAAAACCAAAATTATTTATGGCTATGCCCGAACCTCCTAACCAATCTGTGTGACTAAAAACAACTTCTGTTTTACGAGTAAAAGCCATACCTGCAATGTTAGAAAACATAGATTCTAAACCGCGAACGCAAGAACTGTTTGAGTTTCCCCAGCCACTTGAGCTAGCATAAGGGTTTATCAGCAACTCCTGTGCACCAGCAGACCCACCCCTATCGGGGTTACCTGCATAAGAACTTACCGGAACTACAGCTACTGCCGCCAATAAGGTGCCTGATATTATTTGTTTTAACTTTATATTCATAGTTTCTTCTAATTAAATCTTAATAAGATTGTAAATCGTAAGGTCGCATAATGCCGTACCACTTAATAACTCTTTCGCCAATGCCCGGTGCATCTATATGCAATACATATAAACCACTTGCAACCTGTATGTTAGCAGCATTGTGTAAATCCCAAGTTATGTAAGTATCCGTGTTATCCTTACTAAGCGTTCTTATTAAAGTACCCGATAGTGTATATATATTTATTGTACACTTAACAGGCAGGTTAATAATTTTCACCAATAAATCGATACGTGTTGGCTCATATGCATCATGTGCATAATATGGATTAGGAACAATATTAATCAAAGCTAAACCAGCCTGCGCCGTACCAGCCTGATAGATACTGGCTACTAAATCATTTGTGCTAAATGTATACATAGGGAAGTTACCATTTTGCGGACTGCTAAGCACATCTGCAGGTAGACTTGTTGGCAAGTTACTATTTAGTGGGGTTACAGAAAAATCTCCCGTTGATACCAAAGATATGGTACTTGTTGCAGCTGTTGTTGTAGCAACTGAAAAACTTGCATTGGCAGGAGAAGTAACCGTAGATAAGCCATATCTGAAAGGTTTTGGTACCCTAATTTTTACCTTAACATCTCCAGGTATAGGATTATGTTTTAAATCAACTGATGATAATGGCATACTACACCACATAATATCTCTAAATAATTCAGCCAATACAGCCCACTTATTTTTTTTGAGTGCAATGTTTGGATAAGCATTATAATTTAGAGGTAAAAAAGGTAAACCTTTAAGCATTTGGTAAGTTGTTTTTCCTGCATCATAACGTCCCACATCTGCGGGTAAAGTGTTTGGTGCAGGCAAGTTTGGAAAACTAAAAACACCATCTGCATTATGACCCAAGATATATACATAGTGCATGCCGCCATAAACATTATTATTATTAGCATCTACAATAGTGCTAGTAGGATTCCAAAGCATATCATTACCATTATTATGGATAGAATCTGCCGAATTTTCAGAGAAAATAATATTTAAACGTTCTCCTGTTTCTATGTTAATGGCATAACCTGGAAACCAGCCCATGCTACTATCTGCTGTTAATAAACCATCAGAAGAATTAAACGCAGAATTGCTACTGTTATACCCATTTTTATCGACAGATTTAGCCCTACGTAATTGCCATTTATAGGATAAGCCTGTATTTGGATCTGTACCTACGTTCATATCAACAACCGGGCAACGAGTCCATTTACTTTGATCACTAGTAAATACAACATCTACACTACTCAATAAACGAGTATCAGCAAATACATCTAGGTCGTTTACAATGTTGGTACCAAGAGCATTAGTAGTAGCAAAAGCAGGATATGAATTAGTAGATGTACTACTCGGGTTAACCATCCTATAAGGTGCCCAAGTACCGCCCACAACTCCTTCCCACACTTGCCCAGGATCAGCATATGTAAAAATAGGGGGCTTTTTGGTGTTAGATGGCGCAGCAACTTCTCCAGATAAATCGGCGGGGGATGTTGTATTATTTCCTGCTAGTATCCAATCTTGACTAGGGCTTAAATCGATATCAGCCACGCCGGTTAACCATCCACTACCTGCATATGATATAGAAGATTCTAAAAGGTCGCCAGGAATAGTAGAACCTATATATTGCCCACTGGCAAGTTTTCTTGCTGTTTGTTGAGGGTCGGATGCTTGTTTAATAGTAACCGAAAAACCTAAAGATTCGTTATTTAAGCCTGTAATAATTTTTTCTTGGGCTACACTTAAACCTTCATCAGACAACCAAGTTTTAGTTACTTTATTTCCATTAACATCAGTATATGTACCCGTCATAAACCATTTTATTTCAGGTACATTTTTAAGTCTTCCTGTATCTAAAGTAGCCGGACCAGCAGTAGGTGGATTACCATTATAAGACCAAACGGTACTGCTACCAGAAGCTTGTCCTGTAGCTGCAATCATTTTAACGGTAAAATCTCCCTTAACAACACGCAGAGGATCTATAACTTTTACATTTATAGGTGCCCTGTTAGCTACATAGGTTAATGTTTGCGCTCTTTGTACAGGGCTGCTTAATATATTAGCTACAGTTTGGTCGGTTAAATCAAGTGCATAACCACCATTACCTTGGCCTTCAATACGGCTAACAGCCGGACCATTACCATAACTTGAATTCATAATTGTTCCATTAGCTTCAACAGAAGGATTATGCGGAATGCCTGTAGATACTTTTACGTTGTTTCTTCCTTGTAAATAAGGTATTTTTTGCCCATTAAAATCACCCGTAATAGGATTATTGGTTGAAGAAATAATAATAGCTGAATCTCCATGAGGATTAGTTACAGTTGTATGAGTTGTTACAACAAGAGATGGGGTATTTACAGTTGTTGGAGGGGTATTAGGTGCGTAAGTTAAAAAGTTATTATAAGCATACGCCACCGCCATAAAGTAGTAGTTTTTGAAATTAATTAAGCGTTTATCAGAGCTTGCAAATAAATCCTGAGTAACGCTAAACGAATTTTGGATACCGGCATCGGCACCGGTAACCATTACCTGAGGCACATCTTGTCCAATAGCAGGATCTAAATTGAAATTGGTAAGCTGCCCCACTCCATTTTTTATGTCGCACTGAAATATTAAACGAGCTAAGTTGGCATTAGTTAAATCTGTTACTGATACAGTACCATCTAATAACTGATATATTTGATACCCTTCAAAACGGTAAACATTATCAATAACACCAGGACAAGTGGCACAGGTAATACTTGGATCAAAATCCGCATAGCGTTTAGCCTCATAGTTATTACTTGTATAAGGGTTATTTGTTAAGGTAATTAATAATTGTTGATTAAGTTCCTGTATAGTTAAGTCTGGCGCATCAGGTCCATCTAATACTTTAAAGCAATTATCAAATAAAGCTTGTGCTTTATCATCTGCCGCTAACATTAACGGAATTGGCGCTAAGTTGTCATTAGAGTTTGAACGTGCAAAAGGTAAACCAAAAGTTACATAGTTTACAGCACCCGGCAATAAAGTAAATTTACCAGCAGATTGCATAAAACGTCTATCTCCAGGTGCATTACCTGCTTCAGCTTCTGTCCAGCCAGTAGCCCCTGAAGGTGGTGAAGAAATAGCTACCCCAGGTCCACTACTTGCCCCATATCCTGAAGGTTTATAACCAAAGCCCCAACCAAGTGGGTCAGATAAACCAGGATAAAGAAATTTACAAGCTACACCAGATGCCGTTAAACCTTGAGCTCCAAAGGTCATAGGCGTGCCAGTTTCCCACTTACCTGCCATTAAATTATAGTATGCAGTGTACCCATTAGGATATGGGGGGTTACCATTTAAAGGGCTTCCGGTATTGTTATAATATGTAAACCTTGACATGATACATTGTTCTGGCAAAACAACATCCATTATAGGAGGTCCGCAAGATGGGCAAGGGTGACCTGAACCATCGATTTGCCAACTACAATCTACACATCCATCACGGTCGTTATCTACACTATCTTTTAAATTAGCGTAAGGGCCCTGAAAGAAATCGCAACCAATAGCAGGTAATTTATCGTGGTACCCAGTTTGTCCACCAACATCTTCGTCGTAATTATCTCCATTATATTGGTAACCTAAACCACGACTAACATCGCAACCTACATAATCATCTTGGTAGTTACCCAAATCGCAATCATCCCAAACAGTAAAATACGTAGAATCTACCTTGTTACTACTCCAGTTAATAATTTCATAATTGTAAAAAGTCATATCGTTTAGCTGATCGCTGGTAGAAAACTCAAATGCCTGTCCACGAATTTCAACTCCAATAGCCTTACCTCCCGTTTCTCCATGTATGGCATTTCCATTATCATTAAATACAAAGAAAAGAGTTTGGTCTCCAAACAAATACCTAACGCATTGTCCGCGTGCAACAGTATGGGTAGGGACAATGTACGCAGGATAATCTCCTGTAGCATAATTATATAAACCATCAGAATTTACATCATAATAAGGTGCCATATAATTCATTGGGGATACTACGCCATTTAAACCTGCTAATGGCGCACTACTGGTAGTACCAACAGGTATATCAACGTTATATCCAGGATACTCAGGGTTACCCGGATAATCTTTTATCCATGTAGGAGTATTAGGATCTGCAGAACCATATTGTTGCCAATAAGCGTAGAAACTGGCTACATCATTTCTATTAAAAGTCCAAACTTTGTCATAGGTTTGACAGGTTTGTACACTAATACTTAAATCTACAGGGTTTAAAGGTCCTGGCCAAAAATCTATACCATTTTGACGATAAGTCATGGCAGACATATGGATTGCATTATTAACGTATCCTCCAAACCACAAAGACCCTGCAAATTGAGCGTAAGAGTTGCTTCCTTTTGGAATTTCGTATTTAGCAATAGATGCCGAAAAATCCCACCACATATCGCCATCAGTTAAAACACGCGTACGAACGTTGTTTAATTGAATTTCTTGTTGAGTAGACCCCGCAGAACATCCTCCCATAACAGTGTTGTTACTATTGGCATTACGGTGTCCCCCACCGCCACTACCGCCAATGTTTTCTCTGGCAGATAAGGTTATACTAAACCCTAATGAAAACAAGAACAAAGTTGTTTTTGCTTTTTTACCGATTAAATTAAACGTTGAATTTTTCATGGCTAATATTTTTATAAATTAAAAATCAAATTGTAAACCTATACGTATTTGACGAGGCATACTGTAATAACGTCCATCAGCTAATTTAGCATTGTATAAGGTTGTAAAACCCTGCCCATAAGCCGCACTTTGCGCATATTTAGAATTTATTTCGTTTACACCAAAAGCAGATGCTAAATATCCATCATCTTTAGGGCTACCTGTGTAACTATGCACATTAATTACATTTTTAGTATTAAATAAGTTAAGAACTTGCAGGTATATATTTAAATTGGTATGTTTTGCTTTATCACCATCTTGCTTACCACCCCATGTTAAAGGAATATTTTTATCAACACGCATATCTACTCTAAACTGCCATGGGTAACGAGATCCATTTAAACTTCCGGCAAGGTACTGAGTAATAGAGTTACCAATTTCAACGTCAGATGCAGCCGGAGTTCTTTGCGAATACGGAGTACCAGAGCCTAAACGAGCTACAAAGTTTATGCCTATATCTTTAAGCCATTGTATAGTTTTTTCTTTGTCGCTACCTTTTTTCCTCGTTGTTTGAATTCCGCGATAATCTTTTCCATTACCAAAACGATAATCAACTTGTGCAGTCATTGTATGACGTTGGTCATAATCTAAAGGTGTAATTACACGCAAGTTAGGTTGACTACTATTTACAAGATTATAACCTCCATTGGCATTAGACCCAGAACCTTCGGCAAATTGAAGTGTATAGTTTGCACTTAATTGAAAACCTGCGGTTCGGCGTAATTGAAATTCTGCCGAAAAGCCTTTAACTGTACCAAAATCTATATTTCCGTAAGTTATATAAGATAAAGGATATGCTTGGTTAACCCTTGTAATTTGTACTTGGTTACGCATTTCACGATAAAAAGCTGATAATTTAAGAGCCGCATTTTTCTTTTCATTTAAAATTTGGCTAAATCCTAACTCATAATCAACTGTACGCTCTGGTTTTAAGTTACCATTTGCTACAATAGCACCTTGGTTTGATGTTAAAAAATAGTAATCCTGAGGATTTGTTCTGTTAAGAGAAGTATAAGGAGCTCCATTTACTCCATCACTTTGTTGAGCAGGAGGACGTTGAGTTAATATATCATAATGAGCAAAGAAGTTTGCTACATCTGATATTGGGAAAGAGAATGCTATACGAGGCATAACATTAATTTGTGGCTTATAAGCTGTAAAAGCTGTATTAGAATAAGGTGTTTTATCTGTTGGGTTTTTCAACCAAGGTAAAGCTTGCGCACCACTTGCACCCGCTTCGGCAATAACCTTGGGATCTGAAACTATATTACCAGATGCATCATACCATGTGCTACCGGAACGAAAACCAGTTATTTGTTTTACCGCTTGATTAGGATCTGATACATAAATAATAGCATCTTTTGGAATACTTGATGGAATTGAACCGGTATATTGACCAGCTAGAGAACCAAGATCTGAAGTGCTATAAGCATCTTTTAACAAGAAAGGATCTTTAAGAACCTGCTGATTAGCATCATATCTATCAACACGTAAACCTACGTTAAATTTAACATCTTTATAATCAAACTTGTCCTGTATATAACCAGCCATATAAACAGGTGTAAATGCGCCGGTTAACCTATCATAGTTTTTATCTCCAAATTTATCGGTTGTAAATTTGTTTAAGAAATCACTAAAAGATACTTTCCCGCTTCCGGCCAAGCGATTACCTGAATAATCATAGCCCCAAGCACTAACTATTTGCTGTCCGTTATTTAATAACTCATCTGCAGAAAACATTTTTAAATTAAAAACAGAAGGGTCGTACTGATTCACATTGATATACTGGGTAGATTGCCCACTATGAATGCCCATTACTTGATCGTAAAAGTTTTTTGAGAATACAGATTGTGCAGCTTCATTATAGGCTACATTATAAACATAAACCCCTGCGGTACTAGATATTGGGTTACCATTACCGGTTTGCGTTTGATTTATAGGTCCATTACCGGTTGCTGCTCGGTATTGAGCTTGAGTAGCATAATATGTACCTGTTGTATCTAAAAGTTGGTTATGTTGGTTTGCTAATTGTTGCATAACAGTATATAAACCTCTTGCATTAACATCATAACCTCTTTCATTACGTTGGTCATACTCAACACCGATCATTACTGAGTGATTTTTACCAATATCGGCAGAGAAATTTGAAGTTACCCTAAAAATGCTGTTATCTCTAACTGAGTAGCCTCCAGTTGTTCTACCTGTATTATAATAAAGACCTTGTACGTTAGCAGGTACAGAGCCGTTTATTAAACCTTGTGCATTTAGTATTTGTGAATAGTTATTTATATGGCTTGCACCAATATCGTTAATTACATTACTTGTGTAATTAGAAGAAAGCGGGTTTTGTGTGCTTGGTTGAAATGTAATTAAAGAATCTTGATAACCCTGAAGAGCATAAACGTTATGATATATAGTAGGATTTTTAGTTCCGTTTTTAATAGCTAACGATGTATCAACGCCACTAAAAGTAGGGGTGCGATATTCATCAAATTTACCGACAAAACCATAGCTAAAAAGATCGTTTTTTAATTGCTCATCTTGCTGAGTGTATTTATATTTTTGATACCCCGCCTGAAAAGTAAAATATGCTTTTTTTATCACAGATTGTGTTTTTTCTTGCTCGGTAGTAGTTTGTGCACCAAATTTTTGAGTTAAACGTAAATAACCACGGTAAGTTTGTTCAATTACCTGCGGGTTATGCTGACTGTTTAAAAGCGAATATTCTTGCACAAAAGTGTGATAATTATTATAATCTATATTACCACCCAATGTAATTTTTAAGTTTGGGGTTATTTGGAAATCAATTTTTGGAGCTAACGATATTTGTTTGTTTCCAACATTAGGACGAACCTTAGCTGTGTATAAATCGTTTTGTGTTAAAAATGAACTTGATGTATAATATGTTTGGTTAGCTGCATTGTATTGTATAGGATTTTGCTCTAACTGTGTTAATTTAGCTGAGTTAACCTGAGGAATACCACCTGCCCAAGGACGAGGGTCTTTTTGATAAACACCTTGACCAGCCATAAAGAAGCCTACTATCGGTTGTTTGTTATTTGAAGAATCTCTTTTACTGGCAAGAGGTCCACCTAAGCTAAAACCACCAAAATTGTACCCATAAGGGTCGGTTAATTGAGAAGAAATTAACTCAACACCACCAAACCACTTAGGTTGTGTACCTCTGGTTGTAATAGAAACTGCGCCACCGGTAACGTCACCATACTGTGCAGGTAAGCCACCTAACATTACACTCATTTGCTCTACAGCACCTTGTGGTATGTTTGTGGTACCAATAGCACGCTCACCATCTACATATATATTTGTATTTCCGGCACGAGCACCACGCACTTGAATTTGTGTACTCGATCCATTATCAGTTAAAATAACCCCGGCTTGTGTAGATATAACCGAGTTTACATCTTTTGCCGCCATATTTTGAAAAGTCTCTCTATCAATTGTACCACCTGATTTTGTATCTGGGTCAATTAAAGGAACAGCATACTCAGTAACAACAACTTCTTGTAAGTTAACCCCACCTTCGTTTGATAAGGCTATATTTACGTAAGACGTTTTATCATTATTAACTACTACATCATTTATTTGTTGAGGTTGATAACCTACATAAACAGCCTTAATATTATATTTACCAGCATTTAAAGGCTTAATAGTTACATAGCCATCCATATCGGTAGTACCAACCGCCACCTGTACCTTACCATTATATACCACTACGTTGGCAAACGGAATAGATTCTTTAGGGTTTTTCTTATCAACTAAACCAACTTTAATGCCGCCTCCGTTGTTCTGTGCGCCTACGTAGAAGCCTAAAAAAACAAATGCTACAATAAATAAATATATTTTTTTCATACGCTTATTTTATATTTTGATATACAATTATCCTTAATTGAGGGGCTAAAAGTAACATCCTGTTAAAATATCACAAAACTTTTTTTCATTTTTTTTCATTTTTATTAACAAATCGTTAAATAATCGGCGTTTTTACTGGAGTTTCGGCTTTTAATAATTATTAACGGTTTCTTCACAATATTACTAAAATTAAGATGGCATGGTAATTTTATTAATTAAACGGTGGCACTTTTTTTTTAAACGGTAGGTTTTAACAAAAATACGGTCAACTTTTTAACTTAATTTTTCAAAAATTAGTTCACAGTTTTAGTATTCCGTTGTTTGTCTCTCTTTTTATTTTTTTTCATTCGCTTTATAACATCCTTGCTTTGTATTCTTTGATGATGTTCTTTAATGGCTTTTTCCTCTTCTTTTTTTTGCTTGCGAGCCGCCTTATCTTCTGCCCTTGCCTCTTTACGTTGCTTTTTTTTAGAAGCTACCTGATTTTTAGCCCCCTCGGATGTAGATTCCTGGGCTACTGCATTGGCAGTAGTCCCTAAGCCTATTACCAGCATGATTGAAAATAAAATTTTACGCATTTTTTTGTTTGTATTTAATCACTTCTACACCAAATTTTGTAAGGAATTCAACCCCTTCTTCGGTTGGTAAGCCTTTCATTTCGGCGTAGGAGTTTAAATAAATTACCTTTTTTATACCTACTGTATAAATAACACGAGCACATGCAATACAAGGAGCAAGTGTTACATAAACCGTACTTCCATTTAACGATACATTACTTTTAGTAGCATATAAAATGGCATTTTGTTCAGCATGTAATGCAAGCGAACAGCTATTTTTACTATCTCGTGGGCAACCTGTTTCAGGCCAAACGTCATCACAATTATGTGTGCCTGCCGGTGGGCCATTGTAGCCCACTGAAATTATACGCGTATCTTTTGTAAGAACAGCTCCTACATGCGCTTTTACGCAATGAGATTTTTTGCTAAGGTTGATAGCCAAATCCATATAAATATCATCAAACTCAGGTTTGTTCATTTTTAATTTTATTTATAATGGAGTTTGCATTAAAAGAATTAAAAAAGCCCCATTTTTAGGTGCTTTTTTAAACAATTTCGGCAAATATATAAAATATCAACTAAAAAAGAAGCTCTACTTATTTAATTCATTTATGTTGCATTTATCAATCATATATAATAATTCCATCTAAATATTCCAAGCAATAATAAACCAGTTATTGCGTTGGTTTATATACATAACAAATTAGTAGCTGTTCAAAAGAGCTAATCTTACAACATAAACAATTATATATGACAAAAGAATCAAGTATAGAACAACAACACTGGACTCAACCGAAAAAATTTTTATTGCTTTTTTTAGCTACATATCTTTTCTTGTATATGTTCCCTTTCCCAATAGACCAGATACCATTTCTTGAAAGTTTACTTTCGTTTTATACAACTGCATTAGATTTTGTTACTCTTTGGGTTGGGCATCACTTACTTGGCATGCAATTATTAGAAAAGATTGAAATGACAGGTAGCGGTGATAGAACCTTTGACTATGTAAAACTTTTGACAACTGTGCTAATCTCTATATTTATTTCGTGCTTCGTTTTCATTTTTACACTAAAACATAAAAATTACACAAAACTATATAGCTGGATAATAATTTACGCCCGTTATTATGTGGGACTTTATATGCTACTATATGGGTTTGGTAAGCTGTATGACGGGCAATTTGTTTTTCCGGGTATAAGCAGGCTTGAACAACCTTACGGAAACTCATCTCCTATGGGATTGCTTTGGACATTTATGGGTTACTCTAAAAGCTACACAGTCTTTTCCGGCATAGGAGAAATTGTTGGTGGGGCTTTATTGTTTTTTAGAAGAACAACGGTGTTAGGTTGTTTAATTTCGATAATTGTGATGCTGAATGTGGTGATGCTAAATTTTTCGTATGACGTTCCGGTAAAAATATTTTCAAGTCACCTTGTATTAATTTCATTAATTATACTTGCGCCCAACATTAATAGATTGTGGCAATTTTTTGTTTTTAATAAAACAACTGAAATTCCTTCTTCAAAATTGTATTTACCTAAAAAATGGATGCGAGTTGGGCGACTCATATTAAAACCTTTAATTATAGTTGGCATTATAGGGTTTACTGTGTTTCAAGACATTGAAGCCGGCAATGAGTTTAGCACAAATGCGCCCTTAGTTGGTGCATATAAAGCAGATGTTTTTATTGCTAATAGAGACACTTTGTCTCCACTAAGTGCTGATTCAACACGTTGGAAAAAAATGGTTATTGCAGAAGATTATATTTCAATTATAACAATGCTTGATAAGCCGGTTTATTATCAGGCACAAATTGATACTGTTAATAAAAAAATTTATCTAAGTTCATTTAATGATACAACTGAAAAACATATTTTAGCTTATAAAATTGAACCTAATAACCAGTTCTCTGTTTCGGGTTTATACGATAAAGACAGTATTTGTGTTTCTTTTAAAAAGAAAGGACTTGAAGACTATCTTTTAGTAAGCAGAGGGTTTCATTGGATAAATGACTATCCGTTTAATCGTTAGGTGCTGACTTAAAGCTAAACCCAGTAAAAATAAAAAAGCCCCTGTTTACGGGGCTTTAAGCGGTAGTGCGGATGAAGGGACTCGAACCCCCACGCCTCTCGGCACCAGATCCTAAGTCTGGCGCGGCTGCCATTACGCCACATCCGCATCTATTTCAAAAAACAAAGAGGCTTTTTATTGCCTCTTTCATTTTGCTCCCCGGACTGGACTTGAACCAGTGACCCCATGATTAACAGTCATGTGCTCTAACCAACTGAGCTACCAGGGATTTTACCATTTCTTTTCAAATGGGCTGCAATATTACTATCAATTTTGTAAATAAGCAATATATTTGCGAAAAATATTTTTTATGAGTTTATTAGTTATTGGTACCGTGGCGTTTGATGCAATCGAAACTCCCTTTGGTAAAACAGACAAAATTGTAGGTGGAGCTGCCTCGTACATAAGCCTTGCAGCCTCTTACTTCATTAACGAAATTAATATTGTTTCGGTTGTTGGAGAAGATTTTTCGCAAGATTTTCTTTCTATCTTAAAAAAACAAGGTGTTAATTTAGATGGGCTTCAGATAAAAAAAGGCGAAAAATCTTTTTTTTGGGCAGGCAAGTATCATAATGATTTAAACAATCGCGATACATTAGATACACAATTAAACGTTTTGGCTGATTTTGACCCAATAGTTCCGGCATCGTACCAAAACTGTGAGTTTTTAATGTTAGGTAATTTAATGCCATCGTTACAATTAAAAGTTTTGGCACAACTTACTACTCGTCCGAAATTAATTGTTTTAGATACTATGAATTTTTGGATGGATATTGCCATGGAAGATTTGAAAAAGGTAATTGAAAAAGTAGATGTGCTAACTATTAATGATAGTGAAGCGCGTCAGCTTTCGGGCGAATATTCTTTAGTTAAAGCGGCTCAAAAAATAATTAAAATGGGTCCTAAAACATTAATCATAAAAAAAGGAGAACATGGTGCTTTATTATTTAATAAAGATGAAGTTTTCTTTGCTCCTGCCCTACCCTTAGAAGATGTTTTTGACCCAACAGGTGCAGGAGATAGTTTTGCAGGTGGCTTTATTGGCTACTTAGCGAAAACAAAAGATATATCGTTTGAAAATATGAAGCGTGCTATTATTTATGGTTCGGCTATGGCAAGTTTTACGGTAGAAAAATTTGGTACTGAAAGATTAATTGGGCTAACACATGAAAATGTTGAAGACCGTGTACAAGAGTTTGTAGACCTTGTTCAGTTTGATATTTCGTTAGTATAAATGAAAAACCTTCTAAGCATAAACGAATATGTAGAAGGTGTTTTAAGTAAAGATATTTCTGTTTTAGCACGAGCCATAACTCTTGTAGAATCGAGTAAAGCAGAGCATCAGGAAATTTCTAAACAAATTATTGAAAAAATTTTACCGCACACAGGTAAATCTGTGCGCCTTGGCATTACAGGTGTACCTGGCGTTGGCAAAAGTACTTTTATAGAAATTTTTGGGCAGATTTTAGTTCAAAAAAATCATAAAGTAGCTGTATTAGCGGTTGACCCAAGCAGCACACTTAGTAAAGGGAGTATTTTGGGTGATAAAACCCGCATGGAAAAGCTTTCGATAGATAACCATGTGTTTATTCGTCCGTCACCATCAAGTGGTAGTTTAGGTGGTGTAGCACGTAAAACCAGAGAAAGCATTTTGCTATGCGAAGCAGCGGGCTTTGATTATATTATAATTGAAACTGTTGGCGTAGGACAAAGCGAAACAGAAGTACATCAGTTAACTGATTTCTTTTTATTATTGATGCTTGCCGGTGCAGGTGATGAACTACAAGGAATTAAACGCGGCATTATGGAAATGGCTGATGGCATTGCCATTACAAAATGTGACGGAAACAATTTAGATAAAGTAAAAATTGCACGAGCAGAATATGCAAATGCCATACATTTATTTCCACCAACCGAAAGTGGTTGGATACCGGAAGTTAAAACCTGCTCGAGTACTGAAAATAAAGGCATTGAGGAGGTGTACGATATGATTGAAAAATATATTCGTCATACAGAAACCAAAAATTTCTTTCATAAAAAAAGACAAGACCAAACTGTTTTTTGGTTTGAAAGTTTAATTCAAGAAAAAATTAAGGATTACTTTTTTAGTGATAAAAAGTTTCTTCAGCGTTATAATGATGCAAAATACCATATCACTAAAAATGAAACCAGTATTTTAAATGCAGTAAATTCTGTTTTTAATAAATAAAAGCATAGTAGCTTACAATTAGTATAAACCCTTGAAAAAACATGGTACCATCTAAAACACCGTAATAATAGTAAGTGGTTTTTTTAATTTTTTCGTTTTTTATAAAAACAAGCGTTGTTATTACAGAGGTTATAAGCGCAGGCAATGTATATGCTAAAGGAGTTTTTATATAATGAGCTAAGCAAAGCATTACAAATAACAGCAAAGAAAACATGGCTAATTGGGTAGCTTTTTTTTCTCCTATAAGCAAGGGAATTGTTTTTAGTCCGGCACTTTTATCACTTTCTATATCACGTATATCAAATGGAATAGTAATGGCAAAAACAAATAAAGTACGTTCGGCAATCATCAGTAAAATATTTAGTTTATCAAAACTATTATTTGATTGAATAACAGGTAAAAGTACTGTAGATAAAGCCCAAATAATTGATATTAGAAATATTTTAAGGATAGAAATTTCGCGTAACCTAAACAATTTTTTTTTGCTTTTAAATATAGGTAGCGAATAAAAAATGGTTATCAGTCCTATGGGAAGTAAGGTTACTATAACTTCTGTTTTAGCAAAAATAAGGGCTGCAAAAAAACCAGCTACCGAAAACATCATTAAAAGATAAAAAACAGCAATATTATTCCTAAGCCATGTGTATTTTTCATCTGAAAGAATCTCTTTTCTAAACCATAACGTAATTAAACGGTGGAAATTATATTCGAGCATGGTGGCAAAAAAAATAATAAATAAGTAAGGATGCCACTGAGGCTGCATACCAAGTTGTATTTGTGCCTGCACAGTTAGTAAAACAGCCGCTAAAGAAATATAAATGTTGCTATTTATTAAAAAATAATAAAACTGTTTTAAAATCATAGCACCAAAAAATCAATATTATAGGCTATTTATGTTGCAGATTGCTGCGTTTTATTTATTCTTATAACCTCGGCTAAAGATTTTAATGCTCTATCGTGTTTTTTTACAAACGGGTTATCCAAATCCCACACATAACCAGCTAATACAGAACATATTTGTTTTTTAAAATCGGGATTAACATTTTTAGCAAAAAATATTTCGCTAAGTGTTCCGTCATACCAAGCCATTACATAACTCCTAAATGTATCAACTCCTACAGTAGTTGGTTTCATGAAATCTTCTTCCCAATCAATTTTTGCACCATTTAATTGCTTTACAACTAAGTGTGCTGCACGCTGACTGGAAGATACCGCTAAGGTTACTCCTGATGAAAACACAGGGTCTAAAAACTCGGTAACATTACCGGTTAAAACATACCCATCGCCATAAAACTTATCAGTAGTTACACTCCATCCTTGAATGGTACGAGGCTCAAATGCAAATTCTTTATCGCCAAAACGCTCTTTGGTGTTTACTTCGCTATTAATTAAAAAACGTAATTGTTCTTCGGGTGATAGATGGCTTACTTTTTCAAAAAAAGCCTCATGACCAACAAAACCAACCGAAGTTAAGCCATTAGAAAAAGGAATAACCCAAACCCAAACGCCTGGCTCATGAACAATAATGATAATACGATTCGGCTCATCATAATTTAAACGTTGAGGGTCTTTTATATGTGCAAATAATGTTTTACGCATAGGTAAGTTACTCGGTCTATCTAAATTAAATAACCGCGGAATAACACGTCCATAACCGCTTGCATCAACAATAAAACGGGCTTTTATTTGAGATTGTTTACCCCCCTTATCAACTACGGTTGTAACAGAATCTGTTCCATTAAATTTTATATCAGTTACCGTAGTTTCAAAATCGAGTTGTACACCTTGCCTTTGTACTTCTTTTGCCAATGTTAAATCAAAATCAGCACGAGGCACCTGCCACGTCCACGACCAACCTTCTGTAAATTGGTCGCTAAAATTAAAATCACAAACATCACTTCCGCGTAAAAATTTTGCTCCAAATTTTTGCTGAAAACCCTGCTCTTTAATGGCGTCTAAAAGTTTAGCCTCATTTAATGCTTCCATAGAACGAGGCAACAGGCTTTCACCAATTACAAAACGTGGAAATTTTTCTTTTTCAACCATGTGCACTTTCAGTCCACTTTGATTTACGATACTTGCAGCTACCGAGCCCGCGGGACCAGCACCAATAACTAATACATCTACGCTTGTTGTTTGCATACTTTTAAAAATAAACAGAAATATTTATCAAATATAAGGTTTAGTTTGCGATAGAGAAGGATAGAAAATAGGTTTTTAAAAATTGATAATTTTTAATTCATCAATTTAATTATTATTTTATCTTCGTAGATGTAAAACTATATCATGCGCAAAAAAATTGAAGAAGCTTTAGATACTATTCGCCCCTATTTATTGGCTGATGGAGGAAATGTAGAGTTAGTTGAAATTACCGACGATTTAATTGTGCGTGTTGAATTAAAAGGTGCTTGTCAATCGTGCAGCATGAGTACAATGACTATGAAAGCCGGCATAGAGGAAACTATTAAACGTGCGGTGCCCGAAATAAAAGCAGTAGAGGCTGTTAACCCTGCTGTACTAAAATAAAGATATAATTGAGTTGAAACATTAGGAAAAAAGCAAGTTCGGCAAAAGCAGAAACAACTAAATAATAAAGAAATTTACACCATTGAGTTGAACAAAGAAATTACCTCATTTATTATGACTGGTACTTGGGGAGGTTTAAATAAACTACGAGCCCTTTTTTTTATAGTTCAGAATAACCATGCCGCGTAAAGAAAACCTTTCGATAGAAGAAAGACTTGAACGAGCCCGTGAAATTTTTACACGTAAACAACATGACAAACATAAAGAGATAACACATCTTTATAAAACTAAAATTTATATACTGGCTAAAAAAAGTTGTATAGTTTTTTTATGGATAGCACAGCTGATATTTATTGATTGGTCTCTGCCGTACCTTAAGGCAAAGGATGTAATTACAAGTGGTTACAGAGTTAATTACTCTAAAAGTGATAAACATACCATGACAGATTTTTATATAACCATACAAACGAAACAATATTCAAAACTTGAATTATTTCTTTCAAGCGAAAGCATAGAACCACAAGTGCGTGATAGTATTATTGTTTTAAAATCGTTATTACTACATGATCCTAAAAAAGTAACTAACATAAACAGAAATGAAACTTATTTGGTTAGCAGCTCTATTACGTATTTACTGTTGCCACTTATTATTATATCTTCTATACTATCCTTATTATTTCTTTTTATTAAAAATATTGAAGTCAAATCGTTTTACTATTTTATGTTTTTTACAAACATAGCGGCAGTTTTTGTTTTAACTTTTTATTACCTTAAATAACCCATTTTACTGTTTTAGTATTGCAGTATTTTTAGGCTTCTTAATTATAATACGGCGAAAAAAATCGGACATCGAATTAAATTCCTCTCTATAAAAAATACCGGCACCTTGGGTAAACTGTCCCCCAAGCGTGGCTATTTGAAAATTATCATTACTCCTATTAAATGCTTTTACATGCACCTTGCTATCTTTAGTAAGTTTATAGTCTACATTTAAATCGCCAATAAGTGTGCTTGTTTTTGTTGTTGTATTGTTATTAACCCCAACGTTTCCATCAACAGTTAATTTGTCATTAAAAAGCTGTGTTGATAAGGCAACATCAATTTCTTCGTTACTTAATGCAGAGCTTGGGCGGTAATTAAAACCTAAATTAAATGCTTTTGTAAATTTAGATAACATGCCGTTTAATTGGTTAGAAAGCATTTCTGTAGCATTATTGCCTGCTGCACTGCCCGCACTAACCCCTCCCCCTCCTTGTATGGATAAAGGCGTAACAAAACTGCGTAATAATAATAATGAAAATATTTGTCGATTAAGTTCTTGCTCATTATTAATATAACCCATTACTTGAGAGCGTAACACTTCGCTAACTGTTGGTAGTTCGATGCCGAATGTAATATCGAGGTTCATCAATTTATTTTTTAAAAATAATTTACAATTTACCGGATATCGCTTATTGTTATCTCCTCCACCGGAGCTATTTGATGTACCATTATCACTTGCTTGTTCAGGAAAAAATGGCGCTAAAGAAGTACGTTGTTTATAGGTAGCTGCAATATTTATATCTGCATCGTAAGGGTCGCCACTCCAACGTATATTACTACCTTCATCGATATCAAATTTTTTATTAATCACATTTTGTAGTGTAAATAAATAACTTCCTTCTGTTATAGTATAGATGCCATACATTTCCAAATTTCCGCTCGTGTTAATGTTCATATTTATATTTCCTTTACCCCTCGCTTTTATACCATCTCCTCCCTTATCATCCAATATTATTTGTACTTCTGCATCAGGCGTTGCTTCTAAGTTTAAGTTAAGTTTAATGCCCGATAAATCACTTTTGGTAATGTTATTTTTATTGGTACTATCAATCTTCACAAAACGTATATAACCATTATCACTTACTTCGCCAGAGCTTGAAAGCGGAATAATAAATTGGGTACCTTTTTCTGTTTTAGCATTAATATCAAACGTAAGAGATTCTGTTGAGCCGTACATGCCAATGTTTCCTGTACAAAAAGCCTTACCATAATATATACTGCTTTGCAAAGCAGTAGTATTAAGCACCATAAATTTTTTAGCAGTTATATCAAAGTCTAATTTCATATTCGAAAAATTATCATGAAATATATTGCCCCAAATAGTTGCCACGTTTTTATTTTGATCAGTTAAAATAATATTTTGAAATTCTATTTGCCCCGGATAAAGTTGGATTTTTCCTTGAGCCTCATATGATGTGTTTAAATAATCTATTTTCAGGTTTTTCACTTCATCAAGCTCAACAAGTCCGCTAATAGCCGGCTTTTTTAAATTACCTTTCAAATTTATATTGCCCGTTAAATAACCTTTATCAAAAGTAATTATACCTTTTAAAATTGGCTGTAAAGCAGAAACAGCAAATTGATATAAATGCAAATCTATATCTATACTTGTA
>Ga0206843_10045_pt2 | contig 41878 bp, 38 predicted proteins | sample Alteio_BWOrgCont_21_FD_152869 | JGI IMG/M metagenome (GOLD analysis project Ga0206843, IMG submission 152869) | Enriched cells from forest soil in Barre Woods Harvard Forest LTER site, Petersham, Massachusetts, United States -... | ecosystem: Environmental > Terrestrial > Soil > Temperate forest >...
CGGAAAGGGTAGCGCCTGTCACCGGTAATGTGCCTTTTGCATCATCGAGAAATATAATGCCAGATCTTGATATTCAAATTCCTCCTAGCGACTATGAGTCGCCGACGACTTCGGGGTGGTATGAACTACAAAACAAGCAAACAAATATACCTCATTCCCAGCAAATTAATCGCTCAGCTCCTTCTTATAGCTCTGGTGCAAATTCTTCTCCAGTTTCAATGACTCAAGGCAATAATCCTTCCTCTGTCAATCAAGTAAAGCAGTCTGGTTCTAGTTTTGTTGATGCTGTTAAGTCACCTAATTCTGTTTCAGGAGCTTCTTATGGTGCAAGTGCTGACGCCACAGCATCGATACCTATGGCGGACGACACAATCCAGTCATACTCTAAACGGGCGATGACTGATAGTCGGCTTTCTTCGGCTATTAATAATGCAGTGCAATTGCCGACTGACGGATTGGTTGGTAAAAAACAATATTTGCGATCCAAGGCCAAAGAATTGCTAACATCCACCCGCAATGGCATTGACAATGCGCAAAATGAAGGCTTTTATATAAAACAAAAGTACAGAAACACACTTCCACAAATAGAAGGTTGGAAGAAAGCTAGACGAGCAGACAATTCTTTAGTGTCTACTAGAGTAAGAGCGGCAGCACTTAAAGCTGATGCTATTCGCGGACCAATTAATTTATGGTTTTTCGCTTTAACCATTGTCATTTCAGCTTGCTTGTTAGCTTGTGCTTATATAGTTTACTCAGCTTTGGTCGCCCCAATACCGCCAGTTACCTCACTTGAAGTTTTACTAAGCTCGGGCAAATATGAGCAAGTCATCGATATTCTTGAAGGAAAACGACTGTCCGAGCCGCTAACCGAGTTAGAGTGGGACAAACTTAACGAAACCTATCTCCATTTAGCCAAACAAAACCTTGATCAAAACAGACCTGATCGAGCCTTGTCTTTTTTGTCTAAGATAGATCCTAAGTCGTCGGCGGCAGTAGAAGGCAACGCACTCAGAGCCAGAATAACTAAAAATAAAAAACCTGCCGCAGGAGCAGAAAGCAATGCGTCCAAAGCCGGAATAACTAAAAATAAAAGACCAATCGTGAAGAAATAAAGACACTATTTAGTTATTGTCTTTGGCTTTAAAGTCTTGTTATCTTTGGCCAATGCAATATAGTCAAAATCCTTATCACGATTAATTAGCCCGGAAATTACACAAACAGCAAGTCCTATTGAAACGCTCAGTACAGAAGCAACAACAATAAGATATTGATTATCAATCATATTGGCATAGATTGATAATGGAGTTCCTATGCATAACGCCAATATTACAGACCAGAATGCTCCCCACGCCGGAAGACGTTTCCAATAAAGAGCAAATACTGTTGGGAACAAGCCTGCCGATGCAAGAGCGCCAAAGGCTAAAAAGCACCATAAGAGTTTAGGCTGCAGCAGGGCAATCGTTGTACCAAGAAAGGTCATACTGACCATGCACACTCTGGCAGCGGTAACAATCGAATGATCGGATGCTTTTGTGTTTAGATATTTGCTAAAAATATCTATGCTGCCCAGCGAGCTAATAGCACATAATGAAGAATCCATGGTAGAGCAAAGTCCGGCAAAAGCCATCAGTGTGAAAGCAAAAATAGAAGCTTTAGGCAATAAACTGGCAATCACTATTGGACCGACCACTTGGGGATCAGCTACCGATATTACACCACGATTGACCTCAGCCGCGCCCACAAATCCTAGTAAGGATAGTGTAAGAGGCACAATGCCGAATAATAATCCGCCATAAACGAACGTTTTAGCTATATTTTCTTTTCTCACCGCCAGCGCCCGCTGAAAGAAAACTTGGTCGCCAATAGGTCCTGAAATTAGACCCAGTGTCATTGGGATACCCACGCTAAAAGCAATCCACGGATCTAATAAGGATCTATGTGAGCCATCCAGTCCTCCTAGCCCCTCCATAACTGCTCTCCAGCCGCCTGCTGCGGCAATGCACCACGGCACGAGAACGAAAGCTATACCCAATAACATAATCATTTGTATTACATCAGTCAAAATAGACGCTCGTAATCCGCTAAGCAGCGTATATGAAAGAGCTATTACGGCCATTGCTACAATGGCAAATCGAATGTCAATGCCGCTTATAGTATTAAGTAATTTTCCGCCGGCAAGTGTATTGATAATAATGGCTCCAAGCTGGTAGCCGAAGAATACCAAAAGAAAAGCTATATGCACAGCTCGGTTTCCCTTGAAGCGGCGAGATATAAATTCAGGCAATGTATAACCAAAAGGGGCCAGTTTTCTCAATCGGATTGCTAAGGGTGTGAAGATAAAAAAACATAGAATATTTGGTGCCGTAAACCAAAAAACTCCCGGCACACCCTTAGTAAACGCTTGCATGGAAGAAATAAAAATCGCTGGGGCCCATACCCAGCTTACAGCCAAACTAAGAGCACCTCTTAAGACGCCTACATTTCTATTCGCTGCTAAGAAGCCTTCAGTATGCCCTTCTATATGAGTGACGAACCAGACAATGGAAACGAGAACCAGCCCATAAATCAGGATTAGTAAAGTTATTTCGGTAGGGCTAATTAATTGCATTATTATCCAATCTATTCTTAAACATTATAGAGTGCAGAATTGGCAGATCACTTAAAGTTAAAAGAAGGCAGATTTAACCCGAAAGGCGATGGCCCTAGTTGACAAGCGCTAGATTTAATCCTATGCTCTATCACGATCTTCACTTTTAAAGGAGGCTCAATATGCATCGCGTTTTCAACGTATTTATGCTAATTGCTGTCACCATTCCCTGTGCAGAAGCCGCTGGCACAAAAAAAGTCGATGTTGAGCAAGCGCGGCGAAGTTCTGTGAATTTCCAAAGGTATGTTCCACGTGGCTTCGAAAACTCAGTATTTATAAAGCGTCCCGTCTTAGAAAGCTCATTCTTCAATGATTCTGCTGGTGGAGCAAGTAGAACAGTTGTGCAGCCACGACTGTTACGTTTAACACTTCCCGATAAGGACGCATCAATAAATCATTATCCAAAATCTCTAGTGGGAAATTACGGAGACCGGGATTCTATTGATGGTAGAGTCGGAGACTTTTATGCTGGATTTCATAAGGCACGATTTCCCAAAAGTATTCAAAACAAACATATCTTTGTCCCGGATACAATAAAAGGCAAATTGCTCGACAAGAGCAATATAGAATACTAGTTTTTGTTTAAGCCGAATAGCCTTTGAGCATTAGTAGTGCATAGATCAGCTATAGTGGCTAATGGCTGCTTTCTTAACTCAGCTAATTTTTCTGCAGTATACCAAACATAAGCCGGTTCATTGCGCTTACCACGCACCGGCAGTGGTGCCAAAAAAGGACAATCAGTTTCAACAAGTAATCTATTATCGTCCACAATTTTTGCAGCAGCTTGTATGTCTTGAGCTTTAGGAAAAGTGAGAATGCCTGAGAATGAGATATAAAAATCCACATGCTTACCTAACTGTTTTAGCTGATCAATTACTTCTATGTTGCCAGTGAAGCAATGTAAAACTCCACGAATGGGTTCGCTATTTTCAGCTAGAATTTCAAACAATTCATTCCAGGCATCGCGACAGTGGATAATAACAGGCTTATTAAACTGCCGGGCCAGTCGAATTTGTTCTTTCAGGGCGAATAGTTGTTCTGTCTTTGGGCTATTGTTGTAATAAAAGTCCAAACCACATTCTCCGATGGCTACTACTTTAGGATGATTTATATAGTTTTCAATGGTTTTGGCACTGTCTTCGTCCCACTCGTTTGCTTGGTGCGGGTGTAGTCCAATGCCTAAATAGATATTATCGTTGTTATCGGCTAATTCAATAAGTTCGGGAATGGTCTTTAAATCTATGCCAGGATTGATTATTTTTGTGACATTGGCTGCTTTCATCCTTTCAACAACTAATTTTTGATCTGCGGAAAAAAATTCCTTAACAAGATGGGCATGACTGTCTATGATGCCCGAGCCGATGCCTTGAAATCTTATCAATTCTGTGTCATGCATTAACTTGCCGTCCGCTTTTACTCTGGTTACAATACAGATGGAGTATGTTACAACAGCAAAGTTCAATTTGCATTACGGAAGCTGTGACTAAGAACGATAGAATGGATATTGAGTCAGAAGTTAATAAAGTAGTTAGGCAAGCGCTGCGGATTGCTTTAATCTCTTCGATATGTGGGTTTTTTGCTAATTACTACTTTGCTTGCCAGGTATTGGCCCAAGGCGGCAGTCCTGTTCTGCAAGGTTCCGTAAAGGAGCAAAATTATTTGGGGCCTAGTAAAAACCCTGGTCTAAACTTCAATGACTTAAAAAATACACGTGATAGTTTTGGCACCAGCCCTTCAATGGGCATGCCAGCTATTGGTGAGGGCGAGAGTTTCGAGCCCCCACCAGATGCTTTTAATTTAAAAGCTTCTCAGAACAATCAAGTTGCTACGGCCAATCCTCCAGGACTGGCTCAGCCAAGCAAATCAGATTTTAGTGGAGAGCAGGCTGTGCCGGGCCTTGACACTACTTCGCAATCTAATGGATCGGCTCAACAATATGCTCTGTCTGCAGAAGCAAAAAATGATCCTGATAATTCTCCTGAAATGCAATTGGCTTGGGATGAATGGCACAAGCGCGTAGCTTCTGCCGTATATGACAAATTCAATGCTATAGCGCAAATGGCGTTCAAATATAGTCAGCCGTTAGCATGCTACGTTACCTACACTGTGACAAGAGATGGTCGAATTATTAATGTAGATGTGCCGCAGAAAAGTCCTAATGTGGCATTTAATGCCATGGTAGTTTTGGTCATAAATTCTATATCTGGACAAACGGATTTATTGTGTTTTCCTGCTGGTTCTAGACGGACGGTTGTAAATAAAGCAGGTATGTTTACTCAAAATTATGGCGTGCAAGGGTTTAAATATACAACTGGGGACCGAGAAACTCTTCCTGGTCACTAAATAGATGAAAAAACCGGACTATAAAAGAATTGCCAATCAGTTTAAAAGTATTGTTGGGGTAGACAATGTTTTATCGCAGCATATAGACCTTGCCTTATATGATTGCGACGCTGAAACACTCGATAGCTCGATCCCAGATCTTGTAGTTTTGCCAGGTAATACCAAAGAAGTTCAGGCAATAGTCAAAATTGCTAATAGTCACGGTGTTCCTTTTACTGCTCGGGGAGCAGGTACGGGATTATCCGGGGGAGCAACTACTGTATGTGGTGGCATTAGTATTGTTCTCACTCGTATGACAAAAATTCTTAATATAGATCCTATGGATCGCACTGCTTCTGTTGAGGTGGGCGCAACCAACAGCTCTGTTTCTCAAGCCGCCGCCATCTATAATCTGTGCTTTGCGCCAGATCCTTCCAGTCAAATGGCTTCAACAATTGGCGGTAATATTGCCGAGAATGCTGGCGGTCCCCACACCCTCAAATATGGCACCACAGTAGACCATATCCTGGGCATGAAAATAATTTTGCCCAATGGAAACTTGATTGTATGCAACGACAGAAATCCTTGCCTTGGACTTGATTGGCTTAGTCTTTTTACCGGCTCAGAGGGTACCTTGGGAATAGTAGGTGAAGCAATTTTAAAACTCTCACCCTTGCCAGAGAAGACCGAAACTGCGCTTATTTATTTTTCTACTTTGGAAGAAGGGGGTAATACAGTTTCCAAAATTATTGCTTCTGGAATAATTCCCTGTGCTATGGAAATGATTGATAAGCTTACTTTAAATGCTGTTGAAGACGCATTTGCCTTAGGTTTAGATAGAGGAGCAGAGGCTCTTTTAATTGTTGAGATTGATGGTAGTAAGATCAATGTTGACAGAGAAAAACAGCAGATAGATAAGATTTTAAATAGTTGTAATACTTTAGAATATGCCTGGGCGCAATCTGCAACTGAGCGAGCAGCAATGTGGAAAGCGCGCAAAGCTGCTTTTGGTGCACTTGGTAGAATAGCTCCCCATGGCTATGTTCTTGATGGAGTTGTTCCCCGCTCAAAGCTATCTGAGGCGATAAAAGGTATTAAAGAAATTGGCAATAAATATTCAGTCACTATTGCTAATATTTTCCACGCGGGCGACGGCAATCTGCATCCATGTTTGCTATACAATCAAAACGATGAAAAGCAGCTGGAAATAGTATTGAAAGCTGCACATGAAATCCTTAAACTATGTGTTGATTTAGGAGGATCTCTTACTGGAGAGCACGGCATTGGTATTGAAAAGAGAAGCGCGATGGCATTCTCCTTTTCAGCGGCTGATCTGCAAGCCATGGAAGCAGTAAAAAGAACTTTTGATCCTAAATTATTATGCAATCCTGGAAAAATAATACCTAATCCTGGATTGTGCGGGGAATCTGGCATGCGCCCATTATTTAGGCATAAATTGGCGCTAGGTTGTTGAGTGAATAACTACCAAAAAACAGTAATATTAAATGTTGGTTTTTCTTTTGCAATCGGGTGTATGATTATTTTTGATGGTATATAGCTTCATTACTAGCCAGAATAACCCAGTCGCTGCAAATACGCTCAGCAATGGGAATTTTGTGTTGGGAATAATTTTAGGTGAGGTAAGCAGCAATTGACAGGCACTCTAGATTTAATCAAGGCTAAAGGACTGAAAAAATCAGAGATTAATCAACTGAATCGCTTGTTACAAAGGCGGCTCCCACCCGATAGGGTCATTACTATAGATTTAGCAGAAGCGGTAGCAGAGATTTCTCACCGTCTTGGTCAGCCCATATCATTAGTTGCTAATAGGCGGGGACAAATTGTCAATGTCACCCTCGGACAACCCTGGCAAATTAATACGCCTGAGCTAAGACAAGTGCGTGTAGGTCCGGGCAGATTATGTGGACACAGAGTTATATATACTCGTTTAGCCGAAAAAGGTAAACACAAAAACGATAATGGTAATAATGGCGAAACTCATGTGAACAAAGACAATTTAATGGCTTTAGCAAAAAATAGGCTTGATTTACTTGCTCAAGTGAACGTCGATTCACGTGGCACTTTCAGCCGTGCGCACGGTGAGCAAAGTCGTTTGGCCGATTCAGTAGAAATTATTCATCTTTTACCTGATAGAGATAATGAGGGTAAATTATGGAAGCAAATGCCTACTTGCACAATTCGCTTAGCGCAAGAAGAGGACTTTACTGTTATCATTCAAGCCTTAGAGGAAGAATTTCGTAAGCAGTCGCCAGGCTTGCCGGTGCGGGCCGGGGAAGAAAGAGCAATACTTGTTGGTCTTATTACTGACGATCTTGACCCCTTCCAAATGGAAGATGATTTAGATGAGTTAGCTCAGTTAGCTCGTACAGCCGGAGCTACAGTCAGCCGACGTTTTACCCAATCAAGACGGGAGCCGGATCCACAATTTTTCTTAGGTGCTGGTAAAGCTCAAGAATTAGCTCTATTAGTACAAGAGACTGGAGCTAATCTGGTCATTTTTGATCATGAATTAAATGCCTTGCAACATACGTCTTTACAGAAAGCACTGGCTGTTAAAGTATTGGATCGTACTGAGCTGATTCTCGATATTTTTGCCCAAAGAGCTCGGACAGCTGAAGGTAAGCTGCAAGTAGAATTGGCACAGTTGAAATATTTATATCCGCGTTTGATTGGTAAAGGTGCAGCCATGAGCCGTCTTGGTGGTGGTATTGGTACTAGAGGTCCTGGTGAAACTAAATTGGAAATAGATCGCCGGCGTATTCGTCAACGCATTAGCCATCTTGAAAATGATATTGTCAGAATAAAAAATTATCGTGATACGCAAAGACGTATGCGTAATGAGAACCATGTACCGGTCATTGCTATAACTGGTTACACTAATTCTGGTAAGTCAACTTTACTCAATGCTCTGACTAAGTCTAAAGTATTTGTCGAAGATAAATTATTCGCCACTCTTGATCCAACTACTAGAAAAACTACATTGCCTGATTTGAGCACTGTCTTACTCTGTGATACTGTGGGTTTCATAAAAAAATTACCCACCCCATTGGTAGCCGCTTTTCGAGCCACTTTAGAAGAAGTATCTGTCGCCGATATATTGTTGCATGTTGTAGATGCATCCCATCCACATGCAATTGATCAAGTGAATAGTGTCTACGACGTACTAAGTGAACTAGGAGCCATAGACAAACCAATTATTACTGTATTGAACAAATCAGAACTTGTGCGCAAAGAAGATTTAATATGGCTCGTTTCACAAGTGCCTAATCCGGTTATAATTTCGGCATTAAAGCGTTTAGGCTTTGCTGCCTTGCTAAAGAAAGTGCAAGATACTGTCTACGAAGTATTCCCGCAGCAAACAAAAGTTATAGCTTAGTTTGAAAATCATTGATTATCACTATATCAAATCGCTTACTTTACCTGATGATTGGGTCGAAGTCGAAGCTATTCAAGGGAGAAGAAGTGAGCAAACAGTCAGGTCCTTTGCTCCTAAAAACGATTTGGCCGTAAGAATAGAGCTGTTTTACCGTGGCTTACCTGTCAGCGAAGCAGCAGCTACTATTTTATGCAAGACGCTTAGCCTTGCTCCCAGGCTATTATTTGATCTCAATAGTAAAAGCGAATTGTCCACTGCTGATTTGCAATTAATCGAGGGTCTAGAAGAAGTGTTGGGCAATGTTGGCAATAATCAAATAGTAAATAAACAGAAAGGTAGGCGAGGACCGCCCTTTATGCTCTTAAAGTTGGAAGCGCTTATTTGGAATGATAAGCCCTTATTAGGCGCTCGTGGCTATTTTAAAAATCCAGAAAATAATAAACGAGTGAGCGAATTCTGTGGTTTTTTCATTAGTGCTAAGCCAAAAGACGCTTCATGCATAGTAGAAGAAATCTATTTACAAGCCCCAAGTGAAGACCTACAAATGAAATATTTGCCGGCTTTTCAACAATGCCTGAATTCTCTGCAATGGCTAAATTAAGTGAAGCTCCGACTATTTTGGTCAATCAATCTTTGTTTTAACAGCGCCATTTTTTGGGGACTGTCAGATGGTAGTGCGGCTAATCTACTCTCTATTTCAATGAACTGGACATGCGCGTGTTGCATTTGTCTGCGACTGTCTTCGTCTTCTTTTTGGTGCTCTTTTCTTAATTGAGCTAACAGCTCATTTTCTTTATTGGGATCGCTTTTATTTTGATCCATCTGAGGCCCGGCAGTAGCTGTGATGGGCTCTCCATATCCATATCCGCGGCCAGCACCGAATGCAGGAGCACCAATGTTAAGACCAGGGCTACCTCTAAATGAACCTTGTGGTTCATTCATCCAGGCAAAAAGTGTATCTGCACTCAGATTATTATAATTATGTCGCCCACCCCAATTGTTTATAAAGTTAATACCTCCATCTTTGCCGATCTCTGCCGAGGTGGCGTGATTACCCTGCGCACCGCCCAATCCCCGCCCATTATCTACATAATTTTCTACTTTAGTAATCACATGAGCCATTAACCCTATGCCACGTAACATATGCAACTGACCAGAAAGATGAGTACTGCTTGCTATTTCAGTTACATTATTTCCGTGCGGTCGGTCCTTTGCGACTAAAGTTGTCTCTTCTCCATATTTTTCCCTGCCAATAGCGCGACCATATAAAGATTTTTTAGTATCACTTTCAGATTCAGCATAAAAACAAGGATTATTAGCTACAACTTGGCCGGTTCTTGTATCGGTAACTCTTTCACCGGTGTCCCTTCTATTTATCGGTGCCACTTTGCTGTAAACCATAACTCCTGCGCCGCCAGATTTTCCTTGCTGCCTGTATTCATCTCGCATCATAAGATCTAAATTCAACTGGGCGGTGCGAATATCACTCATTTGACCATAAGCATCCCGAGCATTGGTTGGACTTAGGTAGACGTTTAGCGCTTCGCGATCCGGAATCAAACTTGCCCTATTCACTCGACAAGTAAATACTTTGCCTGCCTTATCCACGGCTTCAAATTCACCTTTTGTACACATATCGGCTATCGTTTTAGAGTCTTCACCTGCGACTGCGTCCATGCCTCCTCTGCTTATTGATTCGGCAGCACAAGTGTTGTTAGCGCCTTGCTCATAAAAATGTTCCGGATCAGCTCCTCTCACTATCCCGCTAGCGAGTATATTATTGACCATCCATGGTTCACTAAAAACTTGCTGCTGGCTGCCGTCTTCGGCTGTATACATAAGTTTCTCGGCGTCCGTACCAATCCTTGCTAAATTTCTATATTCTTGGGTTAATTGCCCTTGCTCATCAACATAAGAACCATCGTCTGATTGAGGGTGTTCGTGTAGTATACGTTGATCCATCTGATCCATTCTTGCTTCCAATTCCTGTAGCAATTGCGGATTATTTTGTATTCGTGGGTCGTCTTTGAGACGGTCTTCGAATATTTTGACAAAATCGTCTTTTGCTTTTTGTGCTTCCGGGCTCAATTCTATTCGTTGATCGTCCGGGATTTCATGCTCGGCATTATCCGCTGGATTTTGTTTTTCTTCTTCAGCGCCTTGCGCCTCTATATCCGGCACAGTATTATCTTCTTTAGGGTCTTCTGGATATTCGCGAGGATCTTGTTTATCATCTTCCTCGTCTTGCTTATCTAACCTCCAGGCTGAATGGCCTTTTTGAAAGTCTCCCGACTCTTCTAATGGATTCTGTTTATCATCTTTCTTGTTTTGTGTATCTTGACTGCGAGCACTACCATCTTTTTTGCGCTTTTGCGAATCTTCTGAATCTTCCGCGTCCTCCGACGAACTATAACCTTCCTCGTCTGGGCGATTGGTCTCGGTCTCCGGTTTATCTGATACTTTATTGGGGTCGTCAGTTTTGGAATCACCTGGTCCATCTGACGCATCATCGAACCCAACCAGTGGCGTGCATATTAAACTGCCTTTCTCCAAATCTGGCTGACTGCTTTCAAAATCTCTATTTCTAGAATTATTTTGCCGGTTATTATAATCCTCATAACCCTCCAAGTCCGGCCGCAAAGCGTCGCCGCTAGATTGATTGCTCTCCTCAAGCTGATCGTTTCCTACAGAGGGTCTTTGTTGGATTTCTGTAACCATCGATACTAAATATTAAATCTCGAAAAGCAGTTGCCGCTTTAAACAGAAGACATCTAAAAGATTACTGAAAATTTGTGAGAAATTTATGAGATCGACTGTAAACAGTGCTAATTAGCAGCTGATATTATCTTTCCGTGCGCATCTTTTTCAAAGACAACCTTTTCACACTGTCCAACATCTCCGAAATGCTTGGTTTGGCGGAACACGCGCGAGGAAAAGCGAGTAAATCTATTTACCGAGGCGTTCTCTGCAGTTATTAGTTTAAGACCTGCTCCTGGTTGACCAGTAGACCATAAATTGGCTATGAGATGCAAAGGAACTTTGTGTCCCAACATACCGTGGTCTAAAATGGTGTAATCAATCCATTGAAAGGCTTTCACCAGTTCGAAATATTCAGCATCTTCTTTTTTGGCCAGGTTATCTTCATTAGCAGCATCTTTATCCTCGTTAGGCTGGAAAAGTTCGCTTGCCCCTTGAAATATATTAGGCATTGTACTTGGATCAAAAACAGAGGCAAGCATTGAGTCTGCCCCCTGCCCAAGACGTGTATAACCACCGCTGAATAAGAGCTGCACAATAGGCAGTGCATTATCGTGATGGGAAAACAGTATGCGTATTTTGCCCTGCGAGTTCACAGGTACATTGGAGTTACTTGAGATAGTAGAAGAGTCATTTTTAGCCATGACTTCTTTCTCTTGCGCTCCGCCTAAAGCGTAGCGAGCGACATAATGGACAAAAGTTTCGGCGTCTAAATCAGGGTCTACAAAAAAAGCTTGGTCGAATAAATTTTTGCCTTTAAGCAGCGAAGCAGATCGCACTGCTAATCTAATCCCCATACTATGCGCCACCAGAAAGAATTTCAAATCAGATCTTTTTTTCACCCCAACAAGTTCGTCCATTAGACGATTGTAGTGTTCTTGGCTCCATTCGTTATTTGTGCTATCTACGTCATACAAAGCGATGCGGGCAGCCGAAGGCCAACTATACAATACAACTGGACGTTCTACTGTATAGGCAAGTTTGGCTGCAGATCCAGCCGACCCTGCAAACGGGTTATTGAATCCATGCACATTAATGAAAATATCGGTGCAACCAGCTTGTTTTGCTGTTTCTATAATTTTCTCGCCGAATTGTGCATATACATATTTCTTGCCTGATTCAGATAATGGGGTCAATACTAGTGGATTTTTGGGCAATTTATCCACATAATGCCAACCGAGTTTTTTTTGTTCTTCCGTGAGAGTCTTTTGCTGAATATTTTCTATTGTGTATTCAAGCGAGCCACAGTACATATCATAAATCGAACCGTTCTCCAATTTGCGCTGATTGAGAAAACCGTTTTTATAATAGGCTCGATCGGTCATATAAAGTATAGGAATTTGCACATAGTGACGGATACCCGGCAGCCATTTAATTTTTTGAGCACAAAGAGCAGGTAAATGTCCTAATGAAACCAGGGCAAGGGCAAAAACGCTACTTAATAGAATACGTTTAATCATCATGGTGACTCCCGAGAAAAGATCATTTTATCAATGACCCTCTCAAAACAAGCTACTTGCCAATGTATACGATATCTTTATCCGCATTATTTCTAAGTAATGTGTGAGTAGATTTTCTTTTAGCCACGCATAGTCCAAGAAGTGAACTCAGCTGGTTCGCGCAATATCTCGTCGAGCAATGTTTTAAATTCCAGTAAATAAGGCATTTTAAGATGTTTGTTTAGAGCTTCCTGATCAACCCAATTTTCATAAAATAAAAATGAGTCAGCTTCTTGCGAGCTGGCATGAAATTTATATTCTAAGCATCCAGCTTCAGCCTTGGTAAGGGGGATAAGTTTAATTGCTGCTTGTTCTAGCCGCTCAGCGGTGCCCTTTTTTGCTTTTAAACGTACTACAAAAGTCACCGGTGTTTTGTGCATATAAAATTCCTATCTGGTTTTACAGTAAAACTCTAGCAAGGCCAAATAACCCTTGCAAGTTTGTCCGATGATAAGGAGTATAATTAGGTATCTATTTTTACCAATCTAAACACATGGTTCTTCTAGAAATTCGGCGATACGTGCGGAGACAATTTTGAATAAAGAAAAAAGACAAACATTACTTGCACCATATGATGTCGATGTTGACAGAGGATTTTTGCCTGCGCAAGATCCACTTGTAGCCGTTCCGGCTGTGCTTCAAGGCTGGTGCCAGATTGCTGAACAATTGCCAAAGCTCTTAGTTGCTGGTCAGGTTAAACAATTTGTACAAGCCCTGCCTCTGCTTTCAACAGATGGACTAAAAACTACTGCTGAGTGGGAGCGAGCAATGCTAGCCTTTTCTTTTATAGGGCATGCTTATGTTTGGGGAGAAAAGGAACCGCCACAATCATTGCCTGCTAGTTTGGCTGTGCTTTGGTATGCAGCAGCAAAAAAAGTCGGCAGACCGCCCGTTCTGTCCTATGCTTCGTATATGTTGCACAATTGGCGACGACTTAAACCAGAGCTCGCTATTAATCTAAGCAATACATGTCTTGTGCAAAACTTCCTGGCGGGTGTTGATGAAGAATGGTTCATTCTTGTTCATTTGGAGATAGAAGCACAAGCCGGTCCTGCTCTAGCTTCTATTTTGCCAGCCCAACAAGCTGTGGCAGAAAAAAATGAAAAAGTTCTTGAAGAAGAATTGAAAATAATGGAAAAGGCATTGGCTGCTATGTATGCCAGTTTACTGCGCATGCGCGAAAAATGTGATCCCTATATTTACTATAATCGGGTGAGACCATATATTCATGGCTGGCGTGATCATCCAGTATTTAAGGAAGGGCTTATTTATACAGACGTTACGGACTATAATGGCAAACCGAAGAGCTTTAGAGGCGAAACAGGGGCACAGAGTTCCATTATTCCATCTATTGATGCTGCACTAGGGGTGGTGCACAAAGATGACTATATGCGTCATTATTTAAATGAAATGCGTGACTATATGCCGCCGAAGCATCGTGCCTTTATTGAAACAATAGAAAAAGGACCATCAGTTAGAGAATTTGTAATCGAAAAACTGCCTAAAAATAAGGCTCTAGGAGATGTATATGACCAATGCGTGCATTGGATGGAGCTTTTCCGTACTAAACATTTAGAATACGCCAATGATTATATATTTAAGCAACACCAATCGAGCCAAAGTAATCCCCATGAAGTAGGGACCGGCGGCACGCCATTTATGCCTTATTTGCAAAAACATAGAGATGAAACAGCAGCCCATATGCTGACAAAAGAGGCTGCTGAACAAGATTAAGGCCAGAATTAATGTTGAGCACTCATTTAATCAATGGCCTAATTTAGTAGAAATGCCATAATCAGGCTTGACTTTGCTCTAGTCAAGCGTACAATTTTAATTCTCCTTGCTGTAGTCAAGCACAGACCGTTGCAAGCGCATTTACCAGGAAAATCATTATGGCACACGGAAATTCAGCAATTAACAGTTCCCCTGAAGGACTTCCAGAGGGTCGCACTGCTGGCGGCGACCAGGCACAACTTAAAACGTACAACATTTTGCAAGACTATGCTGCAGAAAATATGGGTGACTTAAGCCCTGGGCCAAAGGGTTCTGCACCGGGCAGTCCAAGTGCAAGAACGTTTGGTGCAGACAGAGGTGATGGCCCACCTCACGTACCTGTAGTGACGCTCGCTTTGGCCGACTTGCCAGCCGCCCTAGACACAACAAAGCCCAATATTAGCGATATTATCCCTCCGAGAGTTACTGATGACAAATTGAAGAGATCGGTGCTCGGTTCTCAGATAAAAACATATGATTATAGAGATACCATACCATCCACCTCACGCACTTGGAACCCTGAAACTCGTGAACTTAGAGAAACATTTCCTCAAGAAAGCGCTATAGAAAATCCATTGAAGGAGTACGGCGGAACTGTTTTAGATAAAAACATTTCTCAAACTTTAGTTCGCCGAGACGAGGCAATGATAAGTGATAAGGATAAGCCCAATGAACCTCCCAAGCCTGGCAGGGTAATCGGACTTACAAATATGAAAGGGATTCATGGCTATGGTTCAAATACTGACAAACATAACGGATGGAAAGGAGAAACCCCTATACATTCCGTTACCATGGAGCAAGTACAAACGGGCACAGATGCTCAAGGAAAACCTATATACGAGAGTTCCGCGACAGCAGAAACTGATAAATTAGATGATTGGGGCAGGAAAGTAAAAGATAAAGACGGGCAAATAGTTCATGAATTTCGCAAGCAACCGATGTTAAATGATGATTTTAATAGACAATGGGAGTATTTTGCTCCAGAAAATCTAGCACGCTATGCTTCTCGTACTAATCCTAATCAAGCCACAAGAGTTGTAGAAGCAGGGCAGAGAAACCCACGTCCAGCCGTTGATTAGATATTTACCGGTAGCCACCCTGAATCACTAGCATAAGACTGGCTTCTATAAAATTGGTTGCGCGGTGTTTGATTAACATAGCTGAATAAATTTTTTTCTGTTTTAAACAGATCCAAAATGCGATTATTTTGCATGTCTGAATTTGGTGTGTAAACGATTTTGTTTAATTCGGGTAGCATTTGATTTTTGCGATGTAGCAAATAAGTGCTATCAAAGAAGCAATGACGCCTTTGCATAACGGCATTGCATTGACTGGCGCATATTTGCTGAATAAGTTGATCTAGAAATATTATTAGCTTATCTTCTAGTTTTAACTTTATTGGTTCTAATTGAGAACATGGATTCCACAGTGCTTCCCAACTGAGGCTTGGATCTAGCCAATCGATATTTATTGTTGGCATTGTTTTGATGATTGATAGGCGCAAAGTTTCCAGATCTGTTGTCACAGGGGTGCTAACGGAGTTGTGGCAATAGAATGTTAACCGTCCTTTTGTCTTGATGCGTGGAGTAGATAAATATATTTGTCTGTGAATTTCTTCAATGAAATCGCGAGCATTCATTGGCAAGCGCATGCCGAATTCGATTGTGCATTGATCAAGATTGTTCAAATTTGCTTTTGGCGTTAATTTGACAAATGTCTTGAATAAATTTAGCCCAGCTTTTTTGTATCCTGCTAATGGTCTATTCGTTATGCCTAGCAAAGGGATAGTGTATGTAATTATCTTAGCTCTTTCTGTGGCGAGTGAAATATTTATTGCGCATGACTTTAGCCAAGGTAAAAATTCTGGAGCAAAGATATAAGAGGGTCTTATTTGTTTAGGTAAAATGCGTGCCCTGGTCCTTTTATCAGAATTAAGAGATTTAGGACTTGATTGTGAATTAGTGCTTAACTCAAAAAAAGGATTCAAATTTTCAATAAGGTAGGCAAGTGGATTTGACTGATTAGTTAATGAGTTTGTCATATTAATTACCTTCCAATCTGATGGTAAGAAAATAGACTTAGATACGTGGCAAATCGGTGACATCATTTGTCCTAGTTTGAAATTTTTAGATTTAACTTTCGTGTTATCCTTGTTTGATTCTTGGGGTTAATAAAAAATGGCGAATTTCTTAGCAGTAGCAATAGCTGTCTTCCTTGACAGGCTTTTTGGCGAGTTGCCAATTTATCACCCATTGAAAGGCTTTACTCGCTTTGCTACCTATATAGAAGATCATTGGCATCGACAAGATGAAATCAGCAAGCATACTCCACAAGCAGATCAGTCCCAGCTAGCAAGTCAGGTCCAGCAAGCAAATCCAGTCTCGGAGGAATCCGGTAAGACAGCCAATCAAGCTGCTGAAATGGGATTAAAAATCAAGGGTGCATTAGCGGCAGTATTTTTAGTCCTCCCGTTTGTCGCGCTCACGGCCATTATTAGTCAGAGTTTGCCTGTGCCACTGAATTTCGTTTTCAATGTTTTTATCCTTTATTTAGCTATCGGTGCTCACAATCTTAAACAACATTCCTTGGATGTACAAAACGCTCTCATTGGTGAAAATCTTGAAATGGCGAGAAAGAATCTGGCCACTATAGTTAATCGCGATACTAATCACATGGACAGGCAAGATATTATATCGACTTGCATAGAGTCAATTATTGAGAATGGCAGTGAAATGATTTTAGCTCCTATTTTTTTATTCCTTGTGTTGGGAGCACCGGGCGTGGTGCTATGTACCCTCGTACACACTTTAAATAATATGTGGGGCTATCAAGGTCCTCACTATAAAAATTTTGGTTGGCTTGTAGGCAAAGTAAATAGTATTCTAAACTGGGCTCCATCTCGGATGGCTGCTTTTAGCTACATATTACTGGGAGACATGAAAAATGGTTGGTACTGTTTAAACGGGCAAGCAAAAACCTGGAATAGTCCAAACGCTGAATTAGTTGTAGCGACAGGAGCGGGAGCCCTAAATCTAGAAATTGGTGGAGATTTATATTATCAAGGTCAATTAAAAACGCGTTCTAAACTTGGCCGCGGAAAAATTCCTGACTTGTCTGATATAGCTCGCGCCTCTGACTTAATCGAACGAAGCCTAGTTCTATGGTTGGTGTTTTCTTTGGTTGTTAGTCTTGGACATTAGTTCTAGATTTTGGATTGTTAGTCAGAAATTTGTGATTCAAGACCTGAAACAACTGCTTGGTTTGCCCCGGTTTTTTCCTTTGTTGTTGAGTATTCGTCGCTAGAATTAGATTCGATGGAAGGTTTAAGGGGTAAATCAGAATGTTTTTGCGGCAAAATCTCTTCCTCAAGCAGCTTTGCTTTTACTACTAAGGCTTCAGGCGGGGGCTTGGATGGAGTTTGCTGGATTAATTGATTGCTAATAGTAATATCAATCATTAATTCATCGCCTTTGGATAAAATAATCTCATTTCCTTTTTCTACCACTGATTGCACAAAAAATGCACCAGGTAAACTGGTGACAAAACCGTAGCCCATGCCTTTTAGTCGCCGATGACTTACCGTCTTATCGATAGGCTTATTAAACACGATATCTGGACTAATCGCACCTACGGCAGCCATTATTACAGGAGTTCCACCTAAATTAAGTATTAATCCGCCGGGCAAAGGAGCAACCGTAGCTACTCGCAAAGTGTTATAAACATTCTTTTGATTGTTTGTTAATGTTCTTCCGCCCTGAGTTACTCTGCCGTTATGATCTACCGCGATGCCATAAACAAGCCCATCAGCAGTGGTTCGTGTCGATTGCTGATGAACCGGTCTAGCAGTGATAGGAATCGAATAATTTTCATTAGCACGAATATTATCGAATACTAGTTCAAGAGAGGCGTTAGACTTAAATCTATCTTCAACCTTGAAAGTTGCCTGGCTTAGGGTTCTACTATTACGCAGGAAAAAAACCCGTCCCTCTACGATTGAATTAGCAGGTGCAATTAATTGACGCCCATAATATAAATTTTCTTTCAATTTCGCAGTGATTTTATCACCGACTTTCACCGATTTTGAATTAATCGCGCTTTCTAAAGTAATAGGAAGTATTCTGCGCAAATTCACCGGGACTGATTGCGGTAATTTATTTGGTTGGGCTAATATTTTAATATCGCCGGAAAGGTTGAGATTGGCAGGTTGGTCAGAGTCTTTGCCTGTTCCAGGTATAGGAGCACTTTCTATTAATGGAGCTTGCATATGCGCAGTTTCGTCTGTGCTTAGAATACCGGTTTGTTGTTCCAATATCACACTGTCGACTGCACTGTTGTTAGTATCAGAAACCACAGGTTCTGTATTGGCTGATAGACCCGATACGAAGCTACTTAGAACTAAAACTGAGATTGTATAAATAGTAGACTTCGGCGTCAATATCATATTAAACTGTAAGTTGAGTGCTCCACCCATGGTGTCATACTACCATCATACCGGTGCTTACGATTTGATATTTAATGGTCAGTTAGCAATAAAATTGGAGAATATTTCGCCTTTCTAGTCTCATGATCGAGTTTGTTTAAATAGGGATCAAATGATCTCACCAAGACTCCTCTTGTAAACTATAACCCAAGACAAATGGAGGAATTACTGATAAAGTCAAAGCTTGTATTTTGCTATTCATTCGCTTAATTAAAGGGCTTGTTGCATGGTAACAGACACAAAGATTCTTACGGTTCCTACTATTCCTTATAATGACCAACGCGCTGGTACTTCCGGTCTGCGTAAATCTGTCGATATATTTAAACAAAAGAACTATTTAGAGAATTTCGTGCAGTCTGTTTTTGACGTTCGGGAAGTTAACGAAGGTAAAACCATTGTTTTGGGCGGTGATGGTCGTTATTTTAACCTTCAGGCAGCTCAAATTATTTTAAAAATGGCCGCTGCCAACGGCATTTCCAAAGTAAAAGTCGGGCAAGGGGCTATTCTGTCTACACCAGCCACATCTTGTGTTATTCGTAAGCACAAAACAGACGGTGGATTCATCTTAAGCGCTAGCCATAATCCAGGTGGTCCCCATGGAGATTTTGGTGTCAAATACAATATTGTGGGCGGTAATCCGGCAACGGAAACAATAACCGAAGCTGTTTTTGAGCGGAGCAAAGTAATTAGTGAATATAGGATACTTGATGAGCCAGATGTAAACATAAATAAGCTTGGCGAAATTAAATTAGGAAATATGGTAGTGGAAGTAATCGACCCGATTTATGACTATCAACAATTACTTGAGTCTATATTTGATTTTGATCAAATACAAAAAATGCTCACTAATAAAGGTTTTAGAATGTGTATGGACTCATTACATGCGGTGACAGGACCTTATGCCATAAGTATTTTTGAAAAGAGAATGGGTGCTCCAGCTGGAACTGTAGTTAACGGACTTCCGTTAGAAGATTTTGGTGGCGGGCATCCTGATCCTAATTTGGTTCATGCTCATGATTTGGTGGAAATTATGTACGGTAAAGATGCCCCCAATTTTGGAGCAGCATCAGATGGTGATGGCGATCGCAACATGATCATGGGACCACGGATGTTCGTTGTCCCTAGTGATAGTCTTGCTGTCATAACTGATAATGCTCATCTTATTCCCGGCTACAAGAATGGTATCACTGGTGTAGCTCGTTCTATGCCTACCAGTCAGGCAGTCGATTTAGTTGCTAAGGCTCTTAAAATTAATAGTTATCAAACTCCAACTGGCTGGAAGTTTTTTGGTAATTTGCTTGATGCCAATAAAATAACTATTTGTGGAGAAGAAAGTTTTGGTACTAGCTCTAACCATATTCGTGAAAAGGATGGATTATGGGCAATTTTGTTCTGGCTCAATATAATGGCTGTTTCCGGTAAAACTGTAAATCAAATTATGTATGATCATTGGCAAAAATATGGTCGGCATTTTTTCTTAAGACATGATTTCGAAGAAGTCGATCTTGAAAAAGCTGGTTCGATGAGTAAATATCTCAAAGAACTTCTCCCTTCTTTACCCGGAAAGAAATATGGTCCTTATGAAATAAGCGCAGCTGAAGACTATACTTATCAGGATCCTATTGATGGCAGTATTAGCAAAAATCAGGGAATAATTATCAGTTTTAAGGACAGTTCGCGCATTGTGTATCGTATTTCCGGGACAGGTACACAAGGAGCTACTATTCGTCTTTATATTGAAAAGTATGAGCCGAATATAAAAAAACATAAGCAGGACAGCCAGACAGCTCTGCACGACTTAACTGCTCTTGCTTATGATTTAACTCGAGTTTGTGAATTTACCGGTATGAGTCAGCCCAATATCATAACCTAGAACTATAGATGTTATTCTCAGGCTCTGTGCACATTAAGAATTTTAGCTATTTATTTTTAAGCTCATTGCTAGGTGTTCTTATGGCATCTTATGAATGTTTGCCATGTTACGGACAAACGGAAATTTATCAGCGAGCTTTGAAAGAATATCAAGCCCGTCACTATAAAGAAGCAGGTCTATTATTCAATGACTTTATTTCTCCCCAGCTTAATAAGGAGCTACCTTTGTCAGGACAATTACCAACTTTGAGCGACAAACCATTATTAATTTATTCCATGCTGTATGAGGCCAATTGTCTCGAACAAGCGGGTGATATTACTGATGCGGCAATGATATATAAATTGCTGGCAGAACGTTATGAGGGAAGCCCTCTAGGTGCTCAAGCTAGGAAATCTCTGGGACATCCCCAAATTGCTAAAGTAATTCGGGAAAAATTCGCCGATACCATCCGCAGTGCGCAGCTAGATTCTTTACCGAAAGAAACTTGGGTACCATTTAAGCGTTTTGGCAATTTGATGTTAGTAGACGGAAAGATAAATGGACGAAACTCACCAATGTTGTTTGATACTGGTGCCGCCGGTTGTTTGTTTTCTCTCGATCACCTCAAAATGCTTGGTTTAGAAGCTCCTAAGGGACAGCCCACAGGATCTGTAGTAGGAATCGGTACACAGAAACAAACTCCTGCTTGGATTATCAACGCTGATCTCAAACTAGGAAGTATTTCGCGCCGTCAATTTCCTGTGCAGGTTAATGAAAATCCTTTGAATTATCCTCTTTTAGGCACTAATTTTTTTGAAGGTATGGAATATACTATTGACAATGAAGCTAATGTAATTAAATTCAAAACTAATATTAGTGACAATAAAAAGCCTACTATTACGAAGGGTATTACGATTGATGCTAATAGTCACTATGTGTACAATGTGCCTTTTACTGAAATTAATCGCGCTATTATCGTTTCTGTAAAAATTGAAGGCAAAGATTGTCAAATGATGATTGATACCGGAACAGATTATTGTCTTTTTACAACCACTCAATTGAAGAGCTTTGGTATTATGCCGAAATTTACCCACCTAATGGCTGATTGCAAAGGTGCTGCTGGTTATATTAAAGCGCCATTGTGTGTATATGAGAAGGCTGAATTCGGACCTATAAGAACGCCGTTGGTCTGTTTAATAGCCGATCAGGCTAATTTGCCATTGCCATTATTAGGGCAAAATTTTTTGAAAGGATGGCAATTAACCGTTGATCATTCAAGCCATCTTATAAAATTAATACGGAAATGATTTCTTTCTGAATATAAAACATAATCCGAGGCAGAATATTAGAGCGTTAAAATAAATTACCCTTGATATGTAACTAAGAAATGGTAGTGAATAATTATGATAGATTTTGTCCATTTGATATGTGATTATGCCCCCGGCGATATGGCATGGGCGGAAATTCGTTCAGCCTTTTCTTCAGAACTTGGTGTAAATGTTCGACTGCACGCTACAGCTGTTAAGTCTTTTGATACCATTGGTACCGGTTTCGTCTTAGCACAACTAAGTCTTGCTCCTGAAGAATTGAGGGCTAAAAATTTACTGGTTTTTGCCAATACCGCTCCTAGAAAAGATCGCACTTCGCCTAGACAAAATAATGAAGGAGAAGGATTACTATTTGCACGTTTGAAAAATGGTGTGTTAATTGTCGCGGTGAATAGTGGCTATTCTTTATCCTTTGTGCGCGACGAGATTGATGAATTATGGAGCACAAATGTGGTTGAGGAAGGCAGTCAATTCCGTTCTCGCGACTATTTCCCCACCATCGTAAGTAAAGTCACCGCTGATGATTTATCTTGCCTTGTGCATAAATTATCTATCCAAGAAAATATTCCTGCTGCACCGACAAATGCAATAGCTTATATAGATTCATTCGGTAATATGAAGACCTCTATAAAAACCGGTGATAAGCTGGTAGCTTCTCTTAAAGAAGGTGCGCGAGTTAGAATTAAAATAGGCTCTATTATTCGTGGTGCTACCGTTGCAACAGGTAGCTTTAACGTAATGGAGGGGGACTTAGCCTTTGCTCCTGGCAGTTCTGGTCATCATAAAGGTCGCTATTGGGAACTTTTTGTGCGCTCTGGTTCAGCCTGGGAAGAATTCGGTCGCCCAGCTTCTACGACTGAAATTACTATCGAAAAATCAGAATAAGAAAGACGCTGAGCAGAGATCTGCTAAGCCAGTCCCAAATATTCGAGGTCACTTTCTTTCAACGGACTGGTTCTTTCTAATTGTTCAATGTAAGTGTCACCAGTCATGGAATGTAGAAAATCGGCAAATAATATATTTTTTGCTTTGGCTGCCTCTCGTGCTACGCGAATTTTATTTGAATTATCTACTTTTAAAACAATTAGCGAAAGTCCGGAAGATGGATGCTGATTACCGTCCGCATGGCGACCATGCTAGGATTCATCGCCATTGTCAATAGATTGGACTATAAGTAAGAACTCAATTATGAGAAGAGTTTCCTTTTAGTAACATTCAAATGTTTGGTAGTACACTTAAAATATTGATTCTTAGCCAAGTTCTTTTGGTTGGTTACCAATAAATTTAATATTGAAGAGGTGAATGTAATGAAAACGAATGGTATTTTTGCTCTCTCATTGGTGGTTGCTTTTGCAATTAGTCCTTGCGTGCAAGCGAGAAAATATACTATCTATGATCGCGAAGTATCTTTAGAAAGGAAGATTAATGCTGCGTATAAAGCTAATCAACTTACTTTAAAAGAAGCTGACGGCATGAAGAATAAGCTCAAAGACATCAAAGAAGATGAGCAAAATATGAAAAGCAAAAATGGTGGCAAATTAAGTTATGAAAACATGAATGATATAGAAAAAGATCTCAATAAAGTCAGCAACAAATTGAACAAGAAGATGTTAGAAAAGCGCGTTCAATAGAACGTATTCGCTAAGTTACATACACAAAATTATAAGCCAATCTCATCCTCGTCCAATTCTTGGTTCGAGGATGTTGATTCTCCACGCTGATTTCCAGCATCTTGCTTACTAATATTGGAAGAACTTTTGACCTTGCTAGTTTTTTCTGCTTGCTTACTGTTATTTATTTCTTGGTTCATTTTAATTTGATAAACCTTTGCATTGTAAGTCTTTGCCATAGACGCCCGCTCGTCATCAGACCATAACAAAGGTCGAAATTCATCTAAAGTAGCAAAGATTTCTTCGCTTGATTGCGCGGCAAGAATGCGTTCTACCCAGGGTTTTAATTCAGACAAAATTCTTCTCCTTTATCTTAGTTTGTTGCAAGCAATATAACAGAACTTGATTGTCTGCCCAGAATAGACTCTTATTACCGCCAAAAGCGCTATTGCTCAGAAATGATACGTGCCCCCCGTATTTTGGTGCAAGTAATTGCACATTGGTGTTATCAATATTAGCAAATGACTTGAACGGTACTATCGGATCGTCTTGGGCAGTAATTATAAGAGTATTGATTTTTATTTGTTTGATTAAAGGTTTTGCGCTAGCTTCGCGATAGTAATGTTCTGCCTTACCATATCCTCCATCTGGGGCGGTAAATAGATCGTCGAAGCTACGCATATTGTTGACTTTTTCCAACGTTTTTAAATCGAAGCGCGCGGGGAAAAGTTTGTGCTTGCGCAATATCTTATTTTTCAAACTGTATAAAAAATGTCGGGCGTAAATCTTGTTAAATCCACTATCTAAAGAGTCCACGCAAGCTGCTAGATCAATGCTGGGAGATATGACGCCAGCCGCTTTTACAGTTGAACGATCGCCCAACTCTGCTAATGTTTTTAATACTAAATTACCCCCGAGTGAATAACCGACCAGACACTGCTCACTTTGTCCCTTCTTTTCCTCTAGCCAGTGTATGACTTTAATTAAGTCGTTACTCTGACCCGCATTATATAAAGTAGGCGTTAAGTGCAAAGTATTACCACAATTTCTTAGATTCACACGAACCACGTTAAAACCAAGGTTTAAAGCTTGAGCTGTTAAGCCAATTACATAAGCAGAGCTACTAGAACCTTCCAAGCCATGCACTATGACTAAACAGCGTTTAATGCCATCGCTAATATGGGCATGAGCTAAGAGCATCGATTGTTCGTCTACCGGTATGAGTATCGACTCTATTTTGCCGGGAGCCAGACTGCGACGACACATAGATGCAGCAATAGTCATTAAATGACTATTTTTGAGCAAAAAACTTGGTTTGTAGCTATTTAAATAGTTAGGCAGTTGGTCCATTCTTCTGTAATTTTAGTCTTAATATTTGATTGTTTTGTCAAAATGCCAAATGGGTGTACTCTATTGATTGTGTAGAATGTAGTTAATTCTAAGCTAAGATATGTTTTACGAAGGCGAACCACTGTTTTTTAGTTTCTTTGTTTTTTTAGGAATATTGATTTTATTAGCCATCCTTCACAACCTTGGTTACGTAAATTTGATGCCCTAAGATCATTTGGTGGCGTCTACCTTTTTGCATTTTTATTTATTGCTATTTGTTCTTTAACGGCTTGTATTCCCGGTGAAACAGGGGATGTTCAATTAACGAAGAACACACGTCTGGAATTGGTAGATTGGCATATATCAGGGTTGTGGGTGATTAATTGCCCAGTAGCTTGGGTTCGAGTGACAAATTACAATAGTGTGCCAATCAAAGATATTGAATTTAAGTATTTTACTTATAATTATTACGGACAAAAATTGGATGAAGGTAAATATACTATAGAAGGTACAGTAGATCCTCGCAGCGTCAAAAACTTTATCGAACTCTACGTCGGTCTTGTTGACCTGCATAGCGAAAAATTTAGCATTCAGTTGGAATCAGTAAGCGCAACAGAATCAAACCACTAGATACCCATGCCCATAGGCTTCTAGCGGTTCGTTGGTTTTCGATTTATAACTTGATTTAGCTCAATGCTGATCAGCCATATAAGCTGATCGCAAGAGTACATAAGCAATTCCACCGTAAATCAAACATAAGATAAGAACCATAAGTAATGGCATCTTTTCAAAGATTTTAAAGAATGGAGTGATAAATCTATCAACAAGAAATAATCCAGAAACTGCAGAAGGCATTTAATACCTCTTTACTTAATTAGTGATGATGGTAGTGCGCGCGTTTGCGCCAATAACTGGCTAACGGGGGCAACATTAATTCTGGATTGAGAACGGCCAACAAACCGAAAAGCAAAATGGCACACAAGAACAATGTTATTAACCAAATCATATTGAGTGATTTCCCTTAATTCACGTTAAACTCTACTTCTACCTGGATCACGATGTGATCACGAGATAACTATCTCTGTTTCCGTTTAAGGGATGGTTAAGGACTAATCGTTTTAAGCACTTCTTTATCCTTAGCATAGATTAGCATTGCTTTATTTAGTTGATCAAATACGCATTTGCCTTGCTAATTGCGCTTTTCGCAACTTCTACTGGTTGTTAAAACCGAATCTGTATGTAAACAAATATGGACTAATACCAAATAGTGCTTATGTTCAAAAATGGCAATACAAGCGAATACCGAAGCCAAGCACTTAACAGACATATGCGATCGACATAGAATATTTTTGTATGATTAGGTCGGTTTAATCTCGCGCTGTCCCTCAAAATTAGTAGACTGTTTGAATTAGAATAATTTATCTACTAATGATGTACTGCGCCCGTAGCTCAGTGGATAGAGCATCCGCCTTCTAAGCGGAGGGTCGTTGGTCCGAATCCAACCGGGCGCGATTATTGTCAGTTATAATATTCAGTCCGAACAAAATCGGGCTAATATATCTAGCATTTATGGGTCATTAGCTCAACGGTAGAGCAGTTGCCTCTTAAGCAATTGGTTGACAGTTCGAATCTGTCATGACCCAAGTCTTTCAGCTTTTGCACTTTCAATTGTCCCCCTTTTGTCCCCCTCCCAGCATCAGTAATCAATTTATCGTCACTGTGGTTAAATAAAGCAATGAAAAAATTTCTAGTTATTAGCACACTCTTGATAGTTTGTACGCAATTGGTAGGCTTATGTGCTAACTCGTCACTTGGCCCATTGTCTCAATACTGCAAAAAAATAAAGCCGTTATTTATAAAAATCTCTAAGTCTGTACCAAACTCAGACACCATAACAATTGAATTGCAAGTTAATAGTCATGGACAAGTTCTCCAAACACAATTATCTAAATCCTCGGAAGGGTCAAAGACTAACAAAGAAATAGTACTTCAGCAAGTAAAACATCTGAAACAATTAGAAGCGCCACCTGTCGGAACATCATGTCCCTTATGGTTATCGGTAGACCTATGTAATCAGTTAGATCAAGTTTGTGTTAGTGTTCGAGACCTCGACTGGAAATCCTATATGGAAGAAGTGCAAAAGAGGGTCAAACAAACTAGTGTCAAGCAACATTCGTTTCCAACTACGTCGTCAGCAAGAAAGGTAGTTACTCTATTTTTCAAAGTACATCAAGATGGAAATATTAGTAAATACGGTGAATGCTATGCCTTGAAGCGTAGTTGTATCTAATAAGTGCTGATGTGATTTTGGTAGATGACAGGTGAGGTGCCAATGCAAAGTACCAGCTTGGGCCAGCTTTTGAAACCCACAGACATAAAAAATTAGATCAGCTAAACTCTTTATTTGCTTGGTAACTAATTCAAGCAATCTTCTTGAAATGAACTGGGAATAACGAGTAAGAGTTTTCTTCTGATCTAAAGAGTGAGTGGGGCAAGTTACCGTTAGGACTAAAACATCTTCTAATGGAAATGAGGACAAATATTGTGACCACTCATAAACAAGAGACTGTTCTCGTTGAGTAAAGTCTTTTACAGGAGGTAGACAACCATATCCAAAAGCATTCTCATTAAATGCTCTTTTGTATTTACTCAAACCAGAATAAGGATTTTGTTGACGCAGATTTGAATGTCTGTTGGCAGTTTGCACGGACCGATTTGGCGAGACGAGCGTCAAATGCTCTCGGTGCTTAAATTGTCGATGAATTGTTTGTTCCTGGATAATTTCCAGGGCATCATAGCCGATACCGCAATAAATCGATGCAGCCATAGTCTTGGCGGAAGTGAGCCGAAGTTTGCAATTTTTGTAATAAGAAAATAAGGATTGCGATGGTGCAGTATAAGAATTGCTTTTTTGCCAATTATTTCTGCTTACAGGTTTTTCTGACACCGGAATAACAGACAAGTAATCTAAAGCGCGATGATCATCGGATTGAGAGCGAGAAATAGAAGTTTCTGGAATAGTAGTGTTATATTGAAATTGCATTATAAATATCTCCATTTAAAGACAGCTCTTGATCGGAGCTGTTTTTTTGTTAGGTTAAGGCGCGGATTCAGGCTGCTGAATATTGCCTGCAAGCCACTGTTCCAGATCTTCTAAGCGATAACGCACGCAAGCACGCCTTTTGATATCTGAGGATATTTTGATCCAGTTTGGACCAACGCCTTTGTACCGCCATAAGTACAAAAGTCCTCGACTAACATTTAAATAGCGCGCAGCTTCACCAGTCTTTAATAAGGGCGATTCCATAAGTGCATATGACCTCATAGTTGTCAGTGAACATATTCATCATCCATGACAATTTTGAGCACTCCTGAAAATCTGCAATTTTTCGGCTTTGTGTTTAGAATTTGGCGATCGTTTCGCTATAGATAATCCAAGAAACATTAAATACTCTCTTCTTTAATTTCGAACGAAAGGAATTATCAGGAACGCACTGACTTTTCCTTTACAACATTGACTTAATAGAGGCGTCGATCGCTTGTTAGTCTTTCCGAATTTTTTTGTTAAATCACACATCAGCCCTAACAGTCACGTAGAGCGTGCTAAGAAGCGGTTTTTATGTAGAACCAAACGATGTTGATTAATCATTGTTAATATTAATCTTGTAATTTATCAAGGTTGGGGCGAATTAACACTCAATTAGGTGTCCAAGATCTGCTTGTTTATTCAATATTTTTCGTCTATATCCTTATCTTAATTTTCTTGAAAAAACAGCGTAAACCCTATTGCCAGGCGGCATAATAAGATTATACTGGTAAGTCAGTTCAGAGGACATTGATATGCTTGATCCCGTCTATAGCGAACCAACCCAAGCAGAAATTATTGAAAGATTAGAAGTAATGTCTAAGCTTTATTTTAAGCGTGACTTAGGGCATTATTTACAAGACCTTGAGGCAAACCGGATTCCTGAAGAAAAGGAAGCTCTGGTTGAGAGGATGCAAACTTGGCTTAGAGCTTTACCACAAGACGTAATTGTTCAATTAAAGCGGCACGAATTAAGTGCAACTGCTTGAACAAGCTAGAACTTTAAAATCTGAAGTTGCTTTAGGTGGAGTTGATTCTCCCAGAGCATTTTCAAAACTATTACAGCTAATTCTCACTTCTACGATTGTAAAGAAAGGAGAGCGGTTAGAGTGTTCAAAAATAAATATTCAAGATCCAAGTAATCCTAAGATAACTAAAAATGATTGGAATATTGAATCTGTTAAAAAGGGGATGCCTCTAAAGCTAAATGATGGACGATTTTTATCATTTGACTACGTGGTGACACTAAATTCTGGATCTAAACTCAGCGTTATTGAATCATCAGTTCAATATCAAAAAGATTCAAGTATTAGTGATCCTGGAGAAGTTTTTAGATTTGACTATCAGCGCCCTGACCCTGAAATCAGTCACTATACCAGCGGCACACTTTCATGTTTACGCACAACTGTATCTGTATAAAGATATCCCGCTATACAAGAAAAAACTTGAGCGGCAGCATTTTCCTTGTGGGCGGATTAGCATTGAGTCAATAATTCGTCTTTTGCAACGTGAATTTATGATACCGATCCATCAAGAGACAAAAACTGAATGGCTTGAGCTGCTAGATATAACGGAAATGCTCTTTGATGGAGAGAATGAGTCAAAAATATAGAGGCGGAATAACAGTAATTGATCCTGGTCGGGTGACGAAGTGCATCACTTATGTTTTAGGTCACATTCGTATTCAGTTATTAACCCAATCAATGCGTTAGTAATAACTAATTTATCAATTGAATGGCAGAGTTAAAATTCTCAGCAGGTGTATCCAAAAATATGACAGTTATAGAAAAGCTATAAAATCGTGAACGAATCTGCCAATGCAATCGCTAAAACAAATACCATAGACAAAGATATCCTTAACAAAGATATCTATAAGTATTTTGGCACCAATACACGCCGTCGTGGACAGAATTATGTTGATGAGAAACGTGTTCTATCAGTAGATTATTCAGATGATATAGATGGTATTACAGGCTCAGTTCAGGGAACACAGACAGAGCCCTACATGGTTGAAGTATTTATTTCACCTGAAGATAGCACCATTAATGAAACTGATTGTACTTGCCCAGTGGGAATTGGCTGCAAACATGCAGCAGCTCTTACTCTAAGTTTTGTGCAAAAACCGCCGGCTATTGTTTACGGAACCATAATGCTTGCAAATGGAAGCGAAGAGATAGCATTTTCCGAAATAGAACCAGAATTAAAAAATACATCTAAAAAACAATCAACAGTATTTGAATTAGATTCGGTCTTACAGGCACGGCTCCAAGGACTTGTGCAATCTTATAATGACACTAAAAGTGATGACACTTATATTAATAGGACTAAGAAAAACTCCAAACAACGTGTGCTTTATATCCTAAAGAATAGTCATTTTAATTTACTTACGGTTGACGTTGTCTCCGCTTTTGTTAATAAGTATGGGGGTTATGGCAAAGAGCATCCCTGCTATGTTGAGCAATTTATTCAAAGTAGCGCTGGTTATGTACAACCAGAAGATGTTGCAATAGCTAAACTCTGGCGCAAAGTCGGTAATAGTTATTCCTATCGTTCCAGCTCCTCACTCTGTGATGATCCTGAATTGTTTGACATTCTTTTAAAACGGATAATTGAAACTGGGCGTTGTCACTGGATGGATAAAGACAATCCGCCATTGACTCTTGGCGCTCATCGATCTGGGCATTTGCAATGGATAATGAATGATTATGGTAAGCAATTGCTGAGGCTTACTCCAGATGATGCTAATGCAAAAACACATGCCTTATATTCAGCTTCACCATGGTATGTTGATGAAACAACCTGGCAAGCTGGTCCTTTGCTCAGCAATCTAAAGCTGCAGACCATTGAAGCAATATTGAACATACCACCTCTTGAATCAAAGCAAGCCATATCAGCAAGACTCTGGTTACAGGAAAATGTCTCCTTGGGAGAAATTCCTTTGCCTGCTGCTGATATTGAAACAGAGGTGAAGTTAATAAAACCAAATCCCTCTATACGATTAGCAAGCAATAGAACTATATATAAATACAGTGACCGAGAATCTGTGGGTATAGCAGACTATGTTTATTTATCGTTTGATTATCCTGAGCTCTTTAGCAGTGCAACAGGCACTCTACAAGAAAAAGTATCACGTACTGATAAAACAATTATCATTGAAAAACCAGATTTACAAACCCGCGACAATTATATTCACCAATTGGAAGATCTAGGTCTACACCGTATAAGAAGCAACAGTAGCGATGCCAGGCAATTGTGTTTTCAGCTTAACGACTCTTCCGATTGGCTGAGCTTTATGCAAAATTCACTAAATATCTTACGTTCTAATGGTTGGAAAGTTGACATTGATCAATCATTCAGCCATCAAATTATAGAAGCAGAAGAAGAATGGTCAGCAGAAGTAGAAGATAATGGTGGTTGGTGGTTTTCTCTTGATTTAGGTGTAACGATAGAAGGCAAGAAAGTACCTTTATTGCCAATTCTTGTTTCTCTTTTGCGCCGTATGGAAAGTGACTCACCGCTTGAATCTCTAAGGAAGGTGGGTTATGAAGGTAAAGTACTCTTTCCAATGTCTGACGGGCGGTTGTTAGAGCTGCCTTTTGAACGCGTGGCTGGATTGGTAGAAACTTTAGTTGAGCTTTTTGCCGAACGTTCAACCCTTAAGGATTCTAAGTTACAGCTTTCAGCTTTGGCTTTAGCACCGCTTTTAAACCGTGGTGATATGGGTAATGTTAATTGGATAGGAGCGCAAAAGCTCAAACAATTAGCAGAAAAGTTAATGGCACAGCGCACAATAGAAAGAGTAAAACAGCCAAAAGGTTTAACTGTTGACTTAAGAGAATATCAATTAGATGGTTTAAGTTGGTTGCAATTCTTGCGCCAAAATGAACTGGGCGGTGTGCTTGCTGATGATATGGGACTGGGCAAAACTGTACAAGCATTGTCTCATATCTTGCTAGAAATCGAACAAAAGAGGCTAGATAAACCTTGCCTGGTAATTTGTCCTACCAGTGTTGTTCCTAATTGGGTTGCTGAAGCAAGTAGATTAGCTCCCAAAATAAAAGTATTGGCATTACACGGTGCTGAAAGAGCTGAAAAATTTTCACAAATATCCAAAGCACAATTAGTAATTACTACCTATCCTCTTATTTTGCGTGATTTTGAACATTTAAATTCAATTGCATGGTACTGCATTATTTTAGATGAATCGCAGGCAGTTAAAAATTCTAATACTCAAGCATCCCAGTTAATACGTCAGTTAAAAGCGCACCATCGCTTATGTCTTACAGGCACACCAGTGGAAAATCATTTGGGTGAAATCTGGTCGCAATTTGCTTTTCTTATGCCCGGTTTACTGGGTGACATCAGAACATTTAATAGTGTTTTTCGTACCCCAATAGAAAAGAAACAAGACAGCTTGCGCCGAAAGCTTTTAGCAGCGCGGCTTAGACCATTTATTATACGCCGCACTAAAAATGAGGTGGCTACTGAGCTACCTAGTAAAGAAAACATCATTCAACGTATTGAGTTAGATGGACCGCAACGTGATCTCTATGAAACTGTTCGTATCTCCATGCACGAAAAGGTAAGACAAGAAATTGCTAATAAAGGCTTAGCACGTAGTCAAATCATTATTCTTGATGCACTATTAAAATTAAGGCAAGTATGTTGCGATCCACAACTTGTGAAATTATCTGCTGCTCAGGCAGTCAAAGGTAGTGCCAAGTTAATTACTTTATTAGGGATGCTTGAGGAATTAGTAGAAGAAGGAAGAAGAATATTGCTCTTCTCTCAATTTACGAGCATGCTTAATATAATTAAGCCGGAGTTAGCCAAGCGTCAAATAGATTTTGTGGAAATTACCGGGGAAACAAAGGACAGAGAAACACCCGTTTTGCAATTCCAAAATGGTAATGTGCCTTTGTTTTTGATTAGTCTTAAGGCCGGTGGAACCGGCTTGAATCTCACCGCTGCTGATACTGTTATACATTATGATCCATGGTGGAATCCAGCAGTTGAAGATCAAGCAACAGACCGAGCTCATCGTATTGGACAAACTAAAAATATATTTGTATATAAGTTAATTGCCGCCGGGACAATAGAAGAACGCATGCTTGAATTGCAAGAACGTAAGCGTGTGATTGCCCAGGCTATCTATAATCCAGAAACATCAGGGTCAATTTCCTTTGATGAATCAGATCTTGAATTGTTATTCCAGCCCATCTGCAAGTAAAGTTATGTGTCCTTGCTTTTAAGTATCATGTCTGGTGCCTATTTGCTGACCGAATCCGAACCCTTTTTGCGCAACTCGCTAACTGTTTGTACCTCAGCATAATGTTGCATTACTTTTATAGCTTGATCGGCCGCTAGTTTTACAGGTGAGTTATTGACTCTTTGATATACGGCTGCTGCTGCCATTGACTTATGCCCTAATTGTTTTTGCACGATGGGTGTTGAGGCTCCAGTCATAACCATGAAGCTTGCTAGCGTGCGCCGCAGATCATGAATACGTAATTCTTCTATACCAGCATTTGTTAAAATACGATGCCAGGCTTGTTTCGGTTCAACCATATGATTTTGCATTCCTCGTTTGCTTTTACCGCCACCAGGAAGAACCCAGGGTATTAATGCTCTCTTCTTATATCGTCTTTCTAAAATGACCAGGGCGGACTCTGAAAGTTGTATAGTTTGACTCTCACCATTTTTGGTATCAGGAATTTGCCAGGTGCCTAAGTCAAAGTCTATCTGATCCCAACGCATTGACTTAACGTTGCCAGATCGTGCGCCGGTGTATAGGCATAACAAAAAGAAATCACGCATACGCTCATCGTGATATCCGTTGATAGCATCAAGTAATGGGGCAAATTCACTAGGTTGGATAAACCGTTCACGGGACTTTTCTTTAAACTGATCAACGGCTTTAGCCGGATTAGTTTTTAAAAGTCCCTTTTTAATTCCCCAGTTAATAATAGTTCTAATCAAACCCAATGCTCTATTAGCACTACAACAATGCCCACCAAGAGCCAGCTTGTTAACACGCAACTGAATACAAGCTGTATCAATCTCTGATAGTTTCAACATGCGCTCAGCTTCAAACCAACGGTTGAAGTTTTGGCGCATTTTATTAGCGGTGACACAACGATCCTTTGCATATTGATCAAAATAAAGCTCTGCCAATTCACTAAGTATCAATTCTTCTTTGATAGCTTTTCTAGTTTCAGTGAAGCTTTCACCATCTATTAACTGTGATGATAACTTAATAGCAGCGTCCCTAGCTTCTTCTAAAGTTATTACTGGAAAAGGCCCTATAGTGGCCCATTGCTGCTTGCCATCAACTTTCTTTCTGAACCGAAATATTTTGGCATTTGTGGGCATTACCTCTAGTAATAGACCTTGTACCTTAGTATCGTAATATTTGATTCGTTTTTGAGGTGTTGCAATGCGTTCAATAAACCCTTGGGTAAAAAGTAATTTGTTATCTTTCATCCGCCGCTTTGTCCCCCTTTTGTCCCCCCATGATCTCCTGAATGTGGTTATGCCAGCATTTTAAATAGTTTGCGTTTCGGCAATCCCGCTGATCGTAGCGTTAGTCAATTATTGAATGGGAAAAATGATGCAATGCGAGTTCAGTACCTGACGGATATTTATGGAACTAAACCGTCAAAGGCACACGGAAGTGGACGACGGCAACGCAGCGATGGAATAGCATGTGATGACCTTTGTGATACTTACAATGAGATCCGTCAGGCAAATAATTTGCCATTATTGGTTGGTTGCTATCTTGACCGTGGCAATATTGAAACACCGCAAGGGCTCTTAGCGCGTGTACACAAATTGATTGCTTATTCGCTAAAGCAGGGCGAGCCACCTATTATTAGCCTATGCTCCGAAGTGGCAAACCGGAATCCGAACATAAATGCATTTCTTTGGGATATCTTGACCGGCAGGAATCCAATGAAAGACGCCTGTTTATGGCATATTCTAACTGGTCACTCTGTTACAGTCGTTGGTGTATCCGGGGATGTAAACTCAGATGGCAGCTTTAGTGTAGATTATATAAATTAGGACCCTCGTAATAAGGAACAACTATTACTCTATAATGACGTGCGCGATTTTGGGGCAAAAAAAGGAATCGGAGAAAAATCTGAGTGGTTAAAAGGGCGTCCCTTTCTGACTGCATCTGGCGGTTCACTGTACCTACATACTCAGAATCAACCATGGAGTGCACGAACTGAAATTTTTCTACGATACGCCATTTACAAAAAATAAAAGTGCGCAAATGTTCAAGCGGTCGAAGCCGAATATATTCACACACCGAGGGGGAAATTATTAAACTACGGTTTCCTAATTTAAATTCCGAACATGTTCGTTCAAGAGAAGAGGTAGCTGCATTGACTGGCCAATCTCCTTTAGAAATCAAACAAACAGAGATAAATATTATTGCCGCTCTATCAAGGTGCATAGCTGAGCTTAAGGAAGATCAGTCCACAGCTTAATAAATAAAGTGATTGCCAAAAAGAGACGCCGGGTGAAACCGGCGTCTTCAGGCTCGAAGCATAAGCTCGGGTGCCTGCTGCCCAAGAAGGATTTACTTTCGTTATCTTTCATTGGGGTTCTCTTAACTCATATTATCACTAAAAGTCGATTGAGAATTCTCATCCGGAGAAATTATTTTTCTCTTGAATTAACTATTTATTTTCTCCCTTCTTCTTCCTTCCGTAGCTTCTACCGCAGCGATAAATTTAATGACCAATTATTTACAGAATATTCGACCTGTTTGCAGAATTAATCGAGTTACTAATGTTGTACTGCCACAACTTTTTCGCATTTTCCTATTGTGCCTACGTGTTCAAAATAACTTTGTTTAGTAGTTTTTTTACCGTAGGCACTTAAGTAGCCGAAAGTTCCTTAGGCATGAAAAAATAATTTACTAAATGAACACAATGCCAGAACATGAATTACTTATGGTATGGAATATTCCATCGCAACTGCGGATATTGCTGCTTATATAGCAAAAGCAACTGATGCAGCGGTGACATTTTTCAATGTAGTTAAAGCTAAGTTGGATTTCGCTTAATGACTTCCACGGAGCATGGTGCCTGCAAAACAACCTCTTGCGAGGTGCTACCAAGCCAGAGGCGTTTGAGCCAGCCATGCCCACGCGTTCCCATAACAATGAGAGATGCCGGCCAATTATTGGCTATGCTGAGAATTGTTTCGCCCGCATCCCCTTCCAGCAAATCTGTGCTTATCCGCTCAGCTCCATATTTCTGCGCCAGTCTTGCCTTATTATCGTCAATTGATTGTTGCGCCTTTTTCCGAAAGTGTACCCGTTCGGCCGATAACGCTTCGTCTTGCAGAAGGGCAAAACCGTCTGAGAACTTATCTGCCAATGGTGGCAATACAGTTAGAATTTTAAACTTGCATTCATCACTCCATTCAAGCGATAACACCCAGTCGAGGGCTTTTTGTGAGTGCTCAGAAAGATCAAGTGGTATCAAGACTCTTTGTGGAGATTTATTAGTATCGTTTACCTCTTGTTCTGGTTTTGGAAGCCTGACAATTAAAGTAGAGCATTGTCCATAAAGCAATATTGTCTGAGACACGCTTCCTAGCAAGATCCTTGTTAGTCCCGTTCTACCATGAGAGCCTGCCACGATTAAATTGGCGGACCACTTGGTTGCACAGTCCAGGATTTTGTCCTTGCTATTTCCATATAATACTTCATGCGTCACATCGGCATCAGGAAATTTTTGCTGTAATTGTGCCGAAATTCTTTTGAGCAGCTGCTGTACCGCCTCAAGACCACCAGGCAATGTTGCTCCACCTGCGGAGGTTAGTCCAGACTGAGTTGACTTGGGCGCTTCGCTTTCATCAAGTACCGAAATAATTTTAAAATTGCTTTTAGGAGGCCAGATTCGCGCAAGCAATGCATCGCAAGCAGCTTCCGAATATATTGAGTCATCAACAGTCAATAGAATTTTCATATGTTAAAAGCCAAAATGCGCCCCAAAAAATAATACAATCGTTTTGAACGCAAGCGCCAAATTGTGACATTACGTGAAGGCATGAAGATCAATCTTCTCAATATAAACACCGTCCCAATGGGTTTCTAGTATATAGTGTTCCCTTGCGCGCAAGAGAATAATGATCACAACATGATCACAAACAAGATCAATACAATATTATGATTACAACGATACCGAAAAAGATACCAACAGAAAAAATGAATACGAGTACAATTGCCATTCCAAAAGACCGTTTAGCTGGGCTAAAGGAGAACTGGAAGACCGACATAGTATCGGGTTTTATACTCTTCTTAATCGCTTTGCCGTTATGCCTCGGTATTGCTATCGCTTCAGGTGTGCCGCCGATGGCTGGCATTATTACTGCCATCATCGGTGGAATAATTGTCTCCCAGATAAGCGGGTCCTTTGTGACAATAAACGGACCAGCAGCAGGATTGATTGTAGTTATTCTGGCTTCGGTTGACCGTCTTGGGGGCGAGAGTACTGGCTATCACGCTACGCTTGCCGCTATCACCATATCCGGTATCATTTTATTTGTTATGGGTATGTGCAAAGCAGGAGAGCTAGGAGAATTTTTTCCAGCATCAGTTGTGCACGGTATGTTAGCATCAATAGGCATTACTATTATGGCCAAACAGTTACCCTTTGTGCTGGGAGCTAAGCCGCCAGCCAAGGAAACTCTGCTATTGATTGCCTCAATCCCAAAAATGTTTGCTGGATTGAATCCTGAAATCGCTTTTATCGGTGGGCTGAGCCTGGCAATATTGGTTGCGCATAATCTAGTGCGAAATAAGATGATCAAGAAAGTTCCTGCACCCATTATTGTAGTTGCTATATCCATAGTTCTCGGTCACTATTTCAACCTGCAACAGGCACATACCGATATCATCTCTGGACATCAATATGATCTCAATCCAAAATTCTTAGTCAATGTGCCAACACATTTTATAGATGGAATTACCCATCCTGATTTCAGCCAGATTGCATCGTATGGTTTCTGGTTGTCCGTTATCTCAATTACGCTGGTTCAAGGCATTGAAAGTTTGCTCAGTTGCGCTGCGGTAGACAAACTCGATCCTTATAAAAGACATGCCGATTTAAGCCGCGATGTAGCAGCTGTGGGTCTAGGCAGTGCTTTGTGCGGGCTAATAGGCGGGCTGCCGATGATTGCTGAAATAGTTCGGAGTACAGCTAATGTAGCTAACGGTGCTAAAACACGTTGGTCTAACTTTTTTCATGGTGTATTCATGTTGGTTTTTGTGGTGACAGCTGCTGCCACAATTAATAGTATTCCGCTAGCGGCACTGGCAGCCCTTCTAGTCTTCACCGGATATCGGTTAGCCTCACCGCGTGTATTCAAGGAAACTTATGAGATTGGACTTGATCAACTAATTATTTTCGTCACTACCTGTGTCGCCTGTCTTGCTACTGATCTACTTGTTGGTGTATTTATCGGTGTGATGCTCAAATTTTTATTGCATATCTTCAGGGGAGCACCAATAACGCGTTTGTTTGTGGCTAACGTTGATATCCAGAATGAAAACAACGAAAGCTATATCGTTTCAGTCAAAGATGCTGCTATTTTCTCTAATTACCTTTCACTTAAGATGAAGCTTTCTAAAATTCCTAGAAAAAAGAAGGTAAAAATTGATTTAAGCGCAACGCGCTTAGTAGATCATACCGTTATGGAACATCTTTATCACTATGCTCAAGATTATGAGAAAGAAGGTGGCGCATTTACTATCATTGGACTAGACACTCATAAGTCTGCATCTGTTCATCCATTGGCATCTCACACATTGTCCAATCGATAATCATTAAGCACGGCAAAGACTGTGTTAGGCTAATAAAGGTTTTTATGATCGCTTAGTAAAGAGGTACAATGACAGATGGTGATTTGTCCAATAGCGCTAGCGGTGCACTGTACTGGGTGTCCATTCGTCAAATTCTGTCCAGCTAAGACAACGCTGGGCGATTACGGCAAAGAGCATGTCGACACGACATCAACAACAAAAAAGCTTGACAAGAATAATACGCAAGGACCTGAAGACAAGTCTGATGAGTAATGAGATGATGGCAGCTAGGACAGGCTGCTAATAGGCAGTGTTTCTCAAGCAATTGCCATCTGGGCTGGGTGTGTGGTCTTAGTTGTAAAATAGTGCTTCAGCTATAAATTCCTTTCAGCTAATGACATGCTATCCTTATAGAACCAATTCGGGCGAGTGGCGAAACTGGCAGACGCGCTAGACTTAGGATCTAGTGGAGCAATCCATGGGAGTTCGAGTCTCCCCCCGCCCACCATCTATGTTTCAGCAAAATCCAAAATATCGTTGCAAATAGGTTTTTCAGTCTGGGGTGACGCCGGGGTGACAAAAAATATCCAAACCGGGAATGTCTAAAGTAATGCTCTGTGATCTGTTTTAGCATTCAAAAAGTATAAAAAAACAATTTCCTCGCGCCGGTAAATTGTGCCAATATAATTGGTGCGATAGACGCGAGAAACTGAATGAAAATTCCAAATCCAGTCGATTGGTACGAAGCCTTCAAAGGAAATAGATATCACTTACCCGGTTCGCAAGGGCAGGGCATTCAGCTTGTACAGCAAATCTTGGTGCCGCTCCAGGCCGAAATCGCTTTGATCAGCGGCAGATATGCAGGTGATGCGTTAGCATTGAAATTCTACGTCAATGCTGATGTGATCATGTGCGAGCGATGTCTTAAAACGTTTACGAAATCGGGAAGCGGACATGACACCAGCTGCGAGCTCTTTAAACGAGCTCAGGAAGTTTTAATGAGTGACGAGGGCGAATGCGAAAAAAGTCTACTGTTAGCCGAGCAAGAAAGATTGGCAGCCAGGCTAGACCGCACAAATAGACAACTGGCGCGAATTGATGCAAGAAAGGGACAATGATAAATTTATTCAGCTTGATACCGAGGATTGTATGCTTACCAAAAAGAAGGAAACTGAAATATGCCAGACACAGATTTAAAAAAACTTTCAAATGAGGATTTTGCAAAGGCTAAACAAGAGTTTCTGAAACATCAAAAGCAAGTCGTGAGAACCGAAAGGCTTACACGCCAGGCTGAATATAGAGTCAATGCACCTAAACCAGAAGATCTAAACAAGCTAACTAATGCTGAGTTTGAAAGAGCTAAGCAAAACTGCTTAAAGAATCTACGCCGATAATAAGGAGGATAAATGAACGAATTACTATTAGAGGTAGCATCACCGGAAATGACACCAGCGGCTGATTGTGCTTTGCGTTTACTGCGCGATATGCAAGTTACATTTAACGGCAGCAGTTGGCGCGCTCAGGCTGGCACAATTATTGAAGGCTGGCAATTATGCCAACATCTGTTAAAGACCGGGGCACCAGTGGTATCTGTGGACCAAACGAATATTGCCATGTGCCCAGAATGTAATCAGCAATTTGACGTTACGCAGACGCAAGAAACTGAAACCCCGATACTAATCTGTTTGCAAGATTTGCGCTTTTGGTTTAACGGAGTGACAATCTTGAGAAAACGCGGTGACATAGAAGCCGATCCTTTCCTGGTTCGATTCATGATCGACAGCAAATTACCCATAGCAGCAGCAGCGCAGCATGAATACGGCGTGTGTCCTAATCCAAAATGCAGGAAAGTGTTTGCGCGAGCGGCAGTACTCGGAGACGGGGTAAGAACGTATCATCTACAAACCCCGGCACAGAGTCCAGCACCAGCGCAGGAATTAGCACCAGCAACGGCCACACTGGCCGTCGTAGAAACTCCACCACCAGTGGCTCCATTTGCCGATCCGTTGCGACAACCATTGAGCAACGACCTGGATATCGATCAGCGGTTAGAAAAACGCTTTTGGTCGCCCGAATAAGAAAAACTGCTATCACGGAAGTCCCCAAGCTGGGGGCCTTCAGTGGCTCATAAATCTATGTTGTTATCCTCTACGGTCAAAGTAAGCTGACCCGAATTTTGGACAAATATAACAATCTTAAAGCTAAGCACTGCTCATACCAGAAATAGCAGGTTTTCTCATCATCTTATTATTTATTACCTATGTCACTTCTCATTTATCAACTTCTAAGGACAAAAATCTCTCCGGGTTTGTCTCAGCAGTGACCTTCAAAACTAAATTGTGGTTGCTAATTAATCTGAGCATATAACGTTGTAGAAATAAGATATCAGCACATTTACCTAGAAGTCCAAATGGTGCCTGAAAATCAAATCTGTCTCTCATTACCGTGTATCCACTATTAAACTCAAAAAAATGATCATGCTCTAAACGTTTGAAAGCACCCCTTTTCATTGCATCTCTAAAATGATATGGACGATCAAAGCTAGTTATTTCACTGGTTAAATTTTGCCAAATACCAAAATGCTTAGCTCGCCATGTAACTTTTTGATTCATGCCTATCAGTCCACTGGTCACGCCTGCTATTGCCTGCTCTCCTGTATCTTTCATAGAATAGACGTGAAAATCAACACTGCGAGCCAAGTCAAAACATACTTCAATTGGCGCTTTAATTTCTGTTGCTATTTCTATAATGGGCATATGCTTTTAATAATTTATCCTGTTTCGTTCTTTGCGGTGATTCATTTAGTTACTGGCCTAGAAAGAGCAATTCCTTCTGAAAATTTTAGAGGTTCAAAGCCAAAGAACTCGACAAATTTTCTTGTATCCGAAAAATTACCTCTTTTTAGCATGTATAGCTCTTCTGTAGTGATAGGCCCGTGTCCTCCAAAAAAGTCTGTGACCTTCGCAACCAATTCGATAAC
>Ga0206843_10049_pt1 | contig 41434 bp, 31 predicted proteins | sample Alteio_BWOrgCont_21_FD_152869 | JGI IMG/M metagenome (GOLD analysis project Ga0206843, IMG submission 152869) | Enriched cells from forest soil in Barre Woods Harvard Forest LTER site, Petersham, Massachusetts, United States -... | ecosystem: Environmental > Terrestrial > Soil > Temperate forest >...
ATCATCGGCGCCCATGCTTCAGAGCTCATTATCGAAGGCGCGCTTGCTATCCAAAAAAGAGTCACAGCAGAAGAGATTGCATCCACTCCTTTGTTATTCATAATAATCCCGACTTTTTCTAACCCTAAGTCTTGCGTATAGGGCTTACGGCCAATGCATACTAAGACAGCGTCAGCGCTCATCTCTTGAAGAGAGTGATCGGGCATTGTCACTTTAAGTGTCATTTGTTTTTCAGTGACAGTAGCCGCAGTGACTTTAGAAGAGAGATGGAACTGCATGCCTTGAGCTTGAAGAAGTTTGAGCAACTCTTTGGAAAGGCTCTCGTCCAATGTGGGGCAAATTTTGTCGAGAAATTCAACGAAGCTGACTTGTGCTCCTAAACGACAATAGACAGACCCTAATTCAACGCCGATGATGCCCGCACCGATGATCAACAACTTTTTGGGGATCTGCTCTAGGTTTAATGCTCCTGTAGAAGAGAGGATCTTGCGCTCATCAAAGGGAAGAAACGGAAGCGCGATGGGCTCAGAACCTGTAGCTAGAATCATGTAGCGCGCTGAGATCTCTTGTGTGGAAGAGTTGTTTGTGATCGTGATCGTTGTTGCACTTTGTAATGAGGCTTTTCCATGAAAACGTGTGATTTGATTTTTTTTAAACAGTGCCGCCACTCCTTCATTAAAAGAGGCGACAATCTGTTGCTTGCGCAGCATCATTTGTTTAAAATTGCACCCCACCTCCTTAGCTTCGATGCCCTGTCTTTTTCCTTCCTTGAGGAGTGTCTGGTAAAATTCTGAAGAATATAGGAGAGCTTTGGAGGGAATGCAGCCGACGTTAAGACAGGTGCCGCCAAGAGCTTTGTCTTTTTCAATGCAGGCTGTTTTAAGCCCGAGTTGGGCCGCGCGGATCGCAGCGACATAACCGCCGGGGCCGGAACCGATCACTGCAACATCAAACGCTTCCATATTATAAATCTAATAAAAGCCTTGAAGGATCCTCTAGGCTTTGTTTTAAATGAACAAGGAAAAGAACAGCTTCCTTTCCATCGATAATTCGATGATCGTAGCTCAAGGCGACATACATCATCGGCCGAATGACGATTTCCTCCTCGACAACAACCGGGCGTTTGACGATAGAGTGCATGCCTAAGATTGCACTCTGTGGAGGGTTGAGAATGGGTGTCGAAAGGAGCGAGCCAAAAACACCGCCGTTAGTGATCGTGAAGCTGCCGCCGCGCAGGTCATCGATAGAGATCGACCCTTCTCGGGCTTTTTTGGCGTAATTTTCAATCTCTTTTTCAATGAGGCCAAAATTTAATTGATCGCAGCTTTTGATCACCGGGACCATCAATCCTCGTTCTGTCGAGACGGCAATCCCAATATCATAGCTTGTGAAGGTGACAATCTCATCGCCATCTATCATGGCGTTAACTTCGGGAATCTGCTTTAGAGCAGCCACAACGGCTTTAACGAAAAAAGAGATGAAACCTAGTTTAACACCATACTTTTTTAAAAAATGATCCTTTTCTTGGCCGCGGATCTTGATGACAGCCGACATGTCGACTTCATTAAAAGTTGTCAACATCGCTGTCCTATTTTTAGCTTCCACAAGCCGCGCCGCGATCACTTTGCGCAGGCTGCTCATTTTTTTGCGCGTTGTTGTTCCTTCTCCAATTTCAGCTGTCTCTGAAGGGGGTTTAGAGAGGGCTGCTTGAGGAGTTTCTTTGACTGAGGCTACAAAATCAGCCATCGTCACGCGAGCAGTTTCCCCTTCATTTTTTTTAGCCTCGGAGGGTGGCACAGGTGTGATAGGTTTTTGCTCTTTTGGAGGGGAAGGTTGTGTTGTGGGGAGCTCCTGGGCAGGAGCCTTAACGTCGCTATCGACATAACCGATGACTTGTCCAATGGTGACTGTCTCTTCTTTTTTAACAGTGAGGGTCAACTGACCGTTTTGAGGAGCATGAAGAACTTGGTTGACTTTGTCTGTTTCGAGCTCGAGGATCTCTTCATCGAGCTTAACAAAACTGCCTGAGGGTTTGAGAATATTGCTGATGATCGCTTCTGCGACTGATTCACCCATGGCAGGGATTTTGATCTCCACTTTCATGACTTTTCCTTTTCAAATAAACTTTGCATGATTTTATCCAACTGGTTTTGATGCAGCGCGCGGGAGCCGGCAGCAGGGGATGCGCTCCGATCCCTTCCGATATACTTTACCGCATCTTTTGCTCCAAGAAGTTGATTGAAAATAGGACGAATATATTCCCAAGCCCCCATATTGCTATGCTCTTCCTGAACCCAATGAATTCTGTCATGAGCAGAATACTTTTGAAGGAGCTGTTTCACTTTATCTTCAGGAAAGGGATAAAGCTGTTCTAAGCGAATGATCGCGATAGCGGAATTTTTCCGTTTTGCTCTTTCTTGGAGAAGGTCATAATAAATTTTTCCGCTGCAAAAGTAGATGCCTTGAGGATGGGGAATCGAGACGGGATCATCAATAGCCTCTTGAAAATTTCCTTGGCTAAAATCATTCAAACTGGAGACGCAAGCGGGATGGCGCAACAACCCTTTTGGCGTAAAAAGGATTAAAGGTTTTTTGACTGGATGGAGCGCTTGCGCTCGGAGCAGATGGAATAATTGAGCAGGGGTCGAACAGTTGACAATCCGTACATTTTCATGGCCGGCAAGTTGTAAAAACCGTTCGATGCGGGCAGAAGAATGTTCGGGACCTTGGCCTTCATAAGCATGGGGCAGTAAAAGAGTCAGATTCGAATTCAGCCCCCATTTTTGTTCAGAAGAAGCGATAAATTGATCAATGATGATTTGAGCGCCATTAGCAAAGTCTCCAAATTGCGCCTCCCAAATCACAAGAGATTTTGGATAAGAGACACTATAGCCAAATTCAAAACCCAGCGCTGCATATTCTGAAAGTGAAGAATTAAAAATGTCGAATGGAGCTTGCCCAGAACTCATATGCGAAAGAGGAAAATACTTTTGTTCCTTCACTTGGTCGACCCATGTGGCGTGGCGGTGTGAAAATGTTCCGCGCCGCACATCTTGCCCAGAGATCCGGACATGAATCTGTTCACTTACCAAAGTCGCATAAGCCAGTAATTCTCCCAATCCCCAATCGATGCTAGCTTGACTAGGATCGCCATGGAGCATTGCAATGCGCTCTTGCAGTAAACGTTGAATTTTAGAATGAATATGAAAATCGCTGGGGACAGTGCATAGGCGTTCGCCAAGCGAAATGAGTGTTTTTGCATCGATGGCTGTTTTAATGGTTGAAATCGGAGGATCATGAGACTGTTTTTCACTGGAAATCTCTTTTTCTTTCAGCGTTTCAGAAATCGATTCAAGCGCTTTTTGAAGGCCTTGCTTAAATTCATTTTCTAACTCTTGCGCTTTCTGTTCATCGAGAACGTTTTCTTTAATTAATCGATTTTTAAAAAGCTGACGTATGGTTGGCTTAGATTTGATCACGCTGTATTCAAGAGGTTGAGTAAAAGTAGGTTCATCGCTTTCATTATGACCATATTTTCTGTAACAGTAGAGATCGATAAAGACATCGCACTGGAATTTTTGTCTAAGCTCCATGGAAAGTTCAGCGACGCGGACACAGCCTTCCGGGTCTTCAGCATTCACATGAAAGACAGGAGCTCCAAAGGCTTTGGCGATATCGGAGCAATAGAGCATGGAGCGCGTTTCTTTTGGAAGAGCTGTGAATCCGATCTGATTGTTAATGATGAGATGGATCGTGCCTCCCGTCGCATAGCCATTAAGATGAGAAAACTGCAGCGTTTCGTAAACAACGCCTTGTCCTGCTATGGCAGCGTCCCCATGAATCAAAACGGGAACGATCTCTTGTCTCTGAAGCTTATCCCCTTTAAGTTCTTGCTTTGCTCTTGTAATCCCCTCGACAACAGGATCGACCGCTTCTAAATGGCTCGGATTTGCCACCAAGGTGACTGTGATCGCTTTCCCGGATGAGGTAGAAAGAGCGCCGACAAAACCTTTGTGATATTTGACATCGCCTGTTCCTTCGAAAAGATCGGGACTGTAATGATCTTCAAATTCGGCAAAGAGTTGTCCATAGGACTTGTTTAAAATATTTGTTAATACATTAAGCCGGCCGCGATGAGCCATTCCTAAAACAATTTCAAGTAAATGGATATTCGCCCCATGTTCGATCATCGCCGAAAGCATGGGAATCATTGTTTCTGCCCCTTCAAGAGAAAACCGCTTTTGTCCCACATATTTAGTATGTAGGAATGATTCGAAAAGTTCTGCTTTATTCAAATTGCGCAGAATTTGAATTTTTTTTTCCTGATCTAGGTATAAAGGAAAAGAAGGTTCAATCTGTTCCTGCACCCATTTTTCGAGCTCGCTATTTCCTAAGCCCATGTATTCTACACCGATCGTTCCACAATACGTTTTTTGAATCGCATCGATAAGTTGTTGAAGAGGGGCATGGGACTCCTTTAAAAAGCCAACGGTAGGAAAAGAGGCGCCGAGTTCCTCCTTTTTAAACCCAAGCTTTTCGATGCTCAATTCTTGCGGCTGCTTAGGCGGGCTTGTGGCGATCGGGTTAAACCTTGCCATCAAATGACCATATTTGCGATAAGCATCGATCAGTAAATAGATGCGTAAATCGGCGCTTTCTTTGCGCTGCAACACAGGGCTAGGCATGGCGCTTTGCGCAAATGCCATCCCTTCAAAAAAATGGCGCCAGGAAGGGTCGACATCATGAGGATCTTTACAATAGCTTTCATAGAGCTGCTCAAGAGCAGAGAGATTGACGAAATTAGCATAGGAGAAGTCTTTCGAGCTCATACTTAACTTATAAATATCAAATAATTAATTTAATGCCAGCTCTTCATTTTCAAAAATTTTAGAAATTTATTGCACTTAATCCCCTTTTTTCTAATACTTTTTGGCTCGTTTAAGTGAGTAACGTGGGCTTTGGCGGGTCGAAAATGGAGTTTTTACCAGCAAATGTGAAAAATTTTTTTAAATTTGATTTGCTTAAAAACAAAGCCTCGAGTAAAACCACGATCATATTGAACTTTCTCTAGGATAAGGTGTCGGACGATGAATATTAAATCGGAACGTTTGAAAAAGTTGGAATCTGAACTCCAAGACTTGGAACAATGGCTCAGACTTGGTTTAGTTCCCAAAAAAGATTTAGAAAAACATAAAGAGGAAATGCGTGCCCTGCAAGATAAAATCGGCGAAGAAAAAGAGCGTCTGCGTTTCTTAAAAGAAAGCGGTGAAATGGAAGAATTTAGCGCTCCTAAACGCCCTGGGGGGAGAACGCCTGTCCATGAACCGCAAAGTCTTCCCGATATTGATATTGCTGAAGAGGGATTCACCGATGCGGGGCTCGATATGGAAACAGAACCCTTTGATGTCGAAACAACAGCGACCGGGGAAGAAAGTGAGGAGGTCGACGAAGAAGCAGCGCCAGTGGAAGAGGAAGAGGATGAAGATCCTTTCAGCGACCGTAATCGCTGGAGACGCGGTGTCCTCGAAGATCCTGATGCCAACGATTGGTAATAGGTCTCAAGAGATCAGCCTTTATTTTCACATTCCTTTTTGCTCTCAAAAATGTCCTTATTGTCATTTTTTTGTTCTCCCCAGTGAAGAAAGGTTAAAGAGAGATTTTACCGAAGCGCTGCTCAAAGAATGGGAGCTGCGTTTGCCGCAAGTTCAAGGCAAGCAGGTCGTCTCCATCTATTTTGGAGGGGGAACCCCTACTCAGCTTTCTCCTGTGCAGTACCGCATCATTCTTGAAAAAATTTACCAATCCAGCATCCAAATCTCTTCAGACTGTGAAATCACATTAGAAGCAAACCCTGAAGATGTGACACTCCCCTTAATGCAACAATTTCGTGTGCTTGGGATTAATCGCGTCAGCATTGGGGTCCAATCGCTTCATGATCAAGAGTTGAATCTGTTAGGAAGGAGGCATGATGCGCACCGCTGTATCCAGGCTGTTGAAGCGGCTTATCAAGCGGGGATATCCAATATCAGTATCGATCTTATGTTTGAGCTTCCGGATCAAACTCTGGAAGGCTGGGAAAAGACGTTAAAGAGATTGTCTCCTTTGCCTTTGACACATCTTTCGCTGTATAACCTCACATTTGAGCCGCACACTCTATTTTTTAAAAAAAGGCAGCAGCTATTGCCACAGCTCCCTTCCGAAGAAGTGCGTCTTCAAATGCTAAATCGCGCTGTTCAATCCCTGGAATCGATAGGTTTAAGCCGCTATGAGATCTCCGCCTTTGCAAAACCTGGGCTCTATTCTCGACATAACACAGGGTATTGGACAGGAAGGCCCTTTTTGGGATTTGGCCCCTCGGCATTTAGTTATTGGGAAGGAGTGCGCTTTTCGAATGCCGCAAACCTTAAAAAATATGTTAACGATTTAAACCGACATCGCTTTCCCGTCGATTTTGAAGAGCGGCTTGAACATCCGCGTGACCTTCAAGAGCTGCTTGCCATTCAACTACGGCTTCTTGCTGGAGTGGATTTAGCCAAATTTGCCGCGCAGCATGGGGCGCTGCCAGAATGCATGGAGTCCTCTTTGCAAAAGTTGATAGGGAAAGGGTGGATTGAAAAAGTGAATGATAGGGTAAAATTAACGCCATCGGGCCAGCTATTCTATGATAGCGTTGCTGTAGAGCTTATTTAACGAGGGAACGACGGATAACCGTCGCTCCATTAAATGAGTGATTTTATAAGCCGATGATCTCGTGCAAAGCAGCGGAGCGATACACTATATTCCTTGCAGTGACGTTGGCATTAAGCTCGTTGTAGAATCTCATCCTTTGAGTGATCTTATCGGTAGCAGCTTCTTCAATAGCTTCCGGCTCAAGATCCTTTGTGATCGCGTACAATTTGCCACCGCAAAGATTTTTTGTATCTGGTTGATAGCGTGCGATTTCATCACATCTGGATTGGAGCTGTTCCAAGAGTTTTTTATTCTCATCATAGGCCTGATATTTCTTAACAAGATCAAGTTTTGCTCTCGTGCTATTTTCATCAGGATCCTGAAGATCGATCAACTCAGCAATTGAAGCTTCAGCATTAACAGCGTTTCCACTTGCGCTGCGTTGCTCGATGTAGACATTTTTTGCTAGATTCATCGCAGTTTTAACACTTTGCATATTTTGATAAGCTTGGCCCAATTGTGAATCAGGATCGATACTGACTTGGCCGCAAAGCGCTTTGAGTGCATTTTCAAGCAGCAATTTTTCATTACTCAGTCTTTTTTCGATATCTGATTTAGCAATCTTTAAACGGATAGAATCAGGAGATCGATCCGCGTACTCAACCCTGATTTTTTCAATTTCGGATGTGTCATGTTTAGCTTTGATTGCTTGACGCAAATAAGTTTCGATATCAACAGTATCTGTTTCAGCAGAAAGCTTTTTGATAAAGGCAACTTCTTGTTTAAAGCTTTCAGGTGTGATCTTATCGATTGTCAGGCTAGCATAAGTAGCAGCCGCATCAGTAACCATTTTTTCTTTAAAAGAATGCAATGTTGTATCGATTTGTAATGAAAAATTTAGTGGATACAAAACCTGGCAGTTGTTCAACTTAGATTGAGCAAGATTTTTGATGATCTTTTGAGCTCCTAAACAGTAAGTGACATACTTATTGTCGCTGATGTTCAATTGTTCAACCCGTTTCTTGAAAACTTCATAAAATGCATGGAGTTTAGACTCGGCTGCAAGAAGCTTATCGGCATAATCATCTCGATCTTCAGGTTCAATGAAGGGCAGCTGTGGAGAATTAAGGATTCTCTTTTCAGCAAGGTAGTCAGCTTCATCTGGAGAGAGGCTGCGGCTGGCAACTGCTTGAACAAGCTCATCAGAAGCTTTGTTGAATTTTTCAATGGTAGCAATGAAGGGTTTGTCAATAGCAGCAGCCGTGCTTTTATTCCAGGCATAGGTGAAGAGTCCCAACAATTTCTTGTACCAAACAACGTTGATCACATTTTCTTCCCAAAGACGGTCGACTTCTGTTTTGGAAAGTTTTTTGATCGCAGCATCGACGTCAGGATTATCCGTAGTCATCGTTCTAAAAGCATCAGCATTAAAACTTGTTAACTTGATAGGAAGTGTTACTTGAGACATCTCTTTATCCTCCGATACGATATCTTGTGTTACTGAATTTATTATTGAAATGTGAGATTTTTATTTAATGCCAAATTGTAATTGCCTAGATTAATTTATTTCAATGTAAATTTTGTTTTTAATTAATTAAAAAATTAACTAGACTCATTTTGAATCAAGTTTAAGCAAAAAAGGGAGCGACAGATGTCGCTCCCTTACCTTATTTTGAAAGTTCAAAGTAGATACTGCTTTATTCCACTTTCAGCTTTTTCTTCTCTATAGCGTCACTGCATCCATTATTGTTTTCCGTTTCATTGTAAGGTATTTTCACTACCTTATTGCTATTTTTGACATCGACGAGAAACGTATTGTAAAAATTAACAATCTCATCTAGCTTAGCTTGAGTATCAATCTTGACAAAATTTTCGAAGTGCGATGCGAGCACGCAAAGCTTCTGGTTGAGATTCTGAGCTTTTGCTTGCAATTTATTGAATCGTGCCAGCTCCTTCTTGCAGTTTTTTGTTTTCTTAACTAAATCCTGTTTTGCTGTAGCTAGAGTTGTTGCATCAACACCATCTTTGAGCAGTTCTTTAGCTGGAGCATTGTTTCGAACGAGTCGTGTTAGCTGTTTGTTTAGATCTTCGTAATGTAGCGCTGCTTTCTTTACTGTAGCGTCAGCTTTTTCCAGAGCTTTGAACGCTTTACCAAGCTTTGAAGCGCGATCCACATTTTCAAAATCAAACCCTTTATCAAATTTACGGTCTTTACCAACAAAAGTTTTGAAATTAGTTTCAAGCCGGGTTATTTTATCATTGTATTTTTTTTCAATCTTAGATCTAACATTCTTTGCACGATCAGAAGATGGGTTCTTATACTCATTTCTGATTTTTTTAATTTCATCTGGATGATGATGTTCTTTGATTGCTTGACTCAAAAGATTTTCGATAACAACAGTTTCTGTTTGAGGGGAAAATCCTTGGATTATGGCAATTTCACGTTGAAAACTTTTGAGTGTGATCTTATTGATTGGCTGGTTAGCATAAATAGCAACCTCATCATGAACTATTCTGTCTTGAAACTGTTTCTGAGTTGTAATGAGTTGGAATCGAAAGTTTTCTGGATATCTAACTCTATCACGCTTGTTCAATTTAGATTGAGCAACGCCGAAATTGTTAATGATTTTTTGAGCTGCTACAGAGTAAGTAATAAATCTTTCGTCGTCGATACCCAATTGCTCACATCGTTCCTTGAAAGCTGCATAAAATGCATCGAGTTTAGAATTAGCTGCAAGGATCTGATTCGCATAAGCATCTCGAGTTTCAGGTCCATACTGCAGCTCTGGAGAATTCCCCTTTGGAGAATTCAGGACTCTCATTTGAATAAGGTAATCAACTTCATCTGGGGAGAAGCAGCGTTTAGCAACGGCTTGAGAAAGCGCAACAGAAGCTTCGTTGAAACTTCCAGCATTGCCTGCTTCTTTGTCTTTAGCAACAGCTTTGCTTCTATTCCAAGCATAGCTTAAGACTCCTACCACTTTGTTGTACCAAACAACGTTAGTCACTTTTTCTTCCCAAAGATGATCGACTGCGGTTTGGGAAAGTGCTTTGACAGCATCATCGACTTGTTGACTATTGATGTCAGGTGTTTTGTAAACATTACTGCTAACAGCTTTTACTGCATCTGTCATATCTTTATCCTCCGAAAATGATATTTTGTGCTTTTAACTTTGCAAACTTTTTGCTTTTACCAAGATTATAATTGTTTCTCCGAATTTATTTCAATGTAATTCCTTTTGAAGATTAAATAAAAAAAATGATTGGTTCTTTTATTTAATAAATTTTTTGTTTGAGTTGATGGCGTAAAGACGATTCAAGTTATACCCAAATAAATTGAAAAATTGGCCGATAGGCGGGATTGAAAGCTGACGAATTTCAACGATCGCAAACGGCATTGTATATACAGAGGGCGCTACTGGACTTTAGCCATTGCTCGAAAAGTCGAGTTAAGGGAGTGCTGCTGAATTGAAATTCCAAATTTTAATTGTTTTGTCATAGGAAGAAGAAATGAGCATGTCAGGATCGACGACTATCAAACTAGAAATCCAATCGGTATGTTCTTCTAGAGTTTTAAGTTCTTTTCCCGTGTAGGGATCCCAGATCTTAATCGTGCGATCATCTGAGCCAGAAATGAGTTTATCCCCCAGGATTGTCATGCATCGGATTAAACTTTGATGACTTTTTAGCGTTCGAAGTTTTTCTTTAGTATTGAGATCCCAAATCTTAATTTTATGATTTGAACTCGAGATGAGCTTATCAGGGGCTAAGATCATCAGTCCGGAGATCCATTTTTGCCGCCCTTTGAGCGGTTCAAGTTCTTTTCCCGTGTTAAGATCCCAGGTCTTAATTGTTCTGTCATGGGAGCCAGAAATGAGAGTATTCCTCCAAAGGGTCATGCATTTGATCATGCCTCGATGCGCATTTAACGTTTGAACCATTTTTCCTGTGTTTAGATCCCAGATTTTAATCGTTTTATCATGAGATCCAGAAATAAGTGTGTCATTGAAGATGATCATCGATTTGATCAAATCTTGATGACCTTTTAGCGTCTGTAATTCGCGTCCGGTGTCGAGGTCCCAGATTTTAATGGTATGCTCGTAGTATGAGTTAGAAATGAGCTTGTTTTTCCATGTCACCATGCAATGAATCCGACTCTCATATCCTTTGAGCGTTTGAAGCTCTTGTCCCGTGTTAAGATCCCAGAGCTTAATTTCTTCAGAGCCAGAAATGAGCCTATTCTCCCAAATCGTCAAGCACCTGATTTCGTGTTGATGACCTTTTAATGTCTGAATTTTTTGACCTGTGTTAAGATCCCAGATCTTGATTGTTTTGTCATGGGAGCTTGAAATGAGCTTGCCACGCCAAACCGCGATGCAAGAGACCCAATCTTGATGCCCTTTGAGTGTTTGAAGACGATATTTTCCAGTTTTAATCTGCTGTTCTATATTTACTAGACGTTTATAAAAGTTTAAGTTTTCAGTTTTCGGTGAATGCTTTGCATAAGAACAGGGGAAATGCTTATCCAAAAATAGATTCCATAATTCATGATCTGACAAAAGAACGCCCAGGCGTTTGTTTGTTAGTCCCCAATGAACAATATCTTTAGGATCATTTAGAAAAGAGCAGATCAATCTTAAAACATCCATGGGGAGAGCGTGATGTGTACATAGGGAAATTTGTTTTAGAATAGGGGCGCTTGCAACGGAGGGAATGACTAAACTCATACTGAAAAATTTATGCAATAGTAGGTAAGAATTCAAGAAATAGAATTGATGTTAAAATATTTTTTAAGAACTTTCTGATTTAATAGAGTTATAGATGTAATAATCGTCATTATGATAAAATCTCAATAGAGATAAATAAAGTATTCGTTTTGAAAATTAAATGTTTTTAAAACTCGAGGAGATGTCTTATGTCTACTATTCAGATGCAAGATTTTGCTTCTATGCCCGCATCTCCTATCAGCAGCAGGCAAACTCAACCTTCAGCTCAAGCGCTTTCTCCAGTCGCTTTTAAAACTTTTGTTCAAGTGCTCACCAAAACAAGCTCTAAAACAGAGAAAGCTCCTTTATTGACTTCAGGGGCGCTGAGTACTGAAGATTTCTTTGCAGACATTTCTTCCTTTGTTAGGACGCTCACGCCTAGCTCTCCGGCGGCTGAAGCTATAGGAGTGACGACAGCGGAAAACGCATTTCAAGGCTTTTGGGCGGCGATCAAGGCTGCCGAGCGATTTGAGCAGGCTAAGAAAATTCATGATCGCGGCGGAATGGTCGAAAGCAGAATCGATGAAGTTCGCGGGATTTTCCAATCTGTCGGCGGTTTAAACTTTTTAGGTTATAGAACATTGATGATTCCTGCGATTCTTTACAATGTGGACACTTCAATACAAGCAACCAGCTCGCTTGGTCTATCGGCGTATATTTTGGGAATGGTCGGAACTGTTGCTTTTTTAATGTTTTATTTGATGATTGGGGCCTGGGCGGGTTATAGCTTAGCCGAACTCCTTTCTTTCAAAGCTGACATGAAAGCGCACGAGAGCGAAAAGCTTTTGGATTTTTTAGCGCGAAAAGTGGTCGCTGATCCTAAAATAAAACTTCAGAAACTATTCACTGAAAACAATGCCGGCAAAATCGTTGCTTTCAAAGAAAAATTAACTCGGATTGCTCTTTCAAAATTTGCAAGCTGCTTTTTACAATGGCAAAAGGAGCTTATCCAAAAAGGGGAGCTCTCTGAAAAACCTTTGACAAAGAAAAAGGTTAAAGAAATTTGTAAAACATTATTTGTATCCAAAGAGCGCGAAACGCGGGAGCTTTTACGCAGCTCAAATTCCAAACTTTTGACCGATTGGGGTCTAACAACACTTGAGCTCATCGGGTTAAAGCTTGAACAGATGAGAATTCAAGCAAAAAAAGAAGCGAAATTTTCCCGTGTGACAAATGGAGATTGCACAGAAGCTGTTAAAAAAGCGCTTAAAGGAGGATTGAGGGAGCGTTTAAAAGAGGAGGATCCTTTTGTAAAGGAAGCTGCGCAAACAGAACTGTCCGAGCTCAAAGGAAAAATCGTTTCCGAAAATACAAAAAATCAATGGATTCATTCTGCATTGATCGCTATAGCGATATTGGGAGTTGCCAGCGTAATCATAGGTTTTGTACTCTTGAATCCTGCTGGGGCAATTGCACTTGCTGTTATTACACTGCTTCTTGTCACTGGAATGATGGCGGTGGATAGATATATGATGTTAGAGGGTTGGAAAAAGGGGAAAGCTCCAGGCCAGTACGATAAGATTTTCATTATTGTGATCTGCCTTGTGATGATCGCTGCGCTTGCTGTGAGCATTGGAGTGACATTAGGATTTCAACTGCTTCTTTTACCCATGATTTTGTCCTGTGGAGTTGGCGGGGTTAATCTAGCCCTGGGCGCTCTCTCTTATTATCAATTAACGCAAAAAGAGAAAGATTGGAGGGAAAGCCATCCCGACCTTCAAAGATTCAAGATACTGCTCGATTCCATAGCGCAAGATGCAGAACTTAATGCAGAAGCGACTGCTTTGTTCAAAAAACTCTCCAAAGAAGATCGTCTTGCGATTCGCAAAAAATACAGCGAACTGAACTCAAAAGGGGAATGCCATCTTCGTCAGGAAAAATACAAACAATGGAATATTCACAACGATTTTGAGCGCTTTTATCTCATGCATGAGATCTATGAAGATTCTCTGGATGAAACAGAATCTCTATTGATGCTGTCTGCAATGAAAAAGAGTGTGAAATTCTTCTGGGAAAAATGGGCGGAAACTCAGGATCCAGAGGATTGCAAACGCGCTTTAAAATTACAATCGGCACTCGAAAGAGTCAAACAAAAGCAAAGGGCAGATCTTCCTAGATTCTTTTGTGAATGGGTCAAAGATGATGAGATATACAATAGATTAAAAAAAGAGATCTGGTATGTTGTCAAACGTCAAGAGAGCGTGGCGGATTTAAATCATGTTGTTAGCGAAGTCATTAAAGACAGGATGAACACACTTCCTATCGCGACCGAACAAGCAGAGCGCGCTCAAATCGCTCCTTTAATTCGACGCGTTTGCAAGATGGATGCAGCTTGACCACTTGACTCTAACTCGAATCTAAACAGTCTCTTAAACTGCGCTTATACCGCAATCGCGCATATGCTTAATTTGATGGAAGAATTTCTTGCTTATCTTGGTTCTGAGAAAGGCCTTGCTCGAAATACTCTGATTTCCTACTGCCAAGACATTAAAATGTTGCTTTCCTCCTTTAAGGAGCGGGGAACTTCTTCATATGACTCTGTTCAAGAAGAAGATGTGATGCATTTCTTGTCGGTTTTAAAGGCTAAAGGGTATGCGACAAGTTCGATCTGTCGAGCTATTGTAGCGATGAAGATGTTTTTTCGGTTCTTAAAAAAAGAAAAAATCATTGAAAAAGATATCACCCTGCACTTGGACTCTCCGCGAATGTGGCAACTGATTCCGGAGGTATTGACGGTAAGTGAGGTAGAAGATCTTTTACGTTCACCAGATACGAATACATGCATGGGAGCTCGTGATCAAGCGATTCTTCAGGTGATTTATGCCTCGGGCCTGCGCGTTTCAGAGGTCTGTAGTCTCGATCTCCAGGATGTGGATGACCAGATTGTCCGGGTTAGAGGCAAGGGAGGAAAAGAGCGTATTGTCCCTATTGCAAAATCCGCAGTCGATGCTATTGATCACTATCTTATTCACTTCCAACAACACTCCAGTCATGAAAAAGCGGTGCCGCTTTTTGTAAGCAAAAAAGGAAAGCGGATCGATCGCATATCAATCTGGAAACGGATTAAATTCTATGCAAAACGTGCTGGGATTAAAAAAGAGATTTCCCCGCATACTTTACGCCACTCCTTTGCGACACATCTTTTAGAAAATGGTGCAGATTTACGTGTCATTCAAGAGATGCTTGGACATTCCAACATTTCTACGACAGACCGCTATACCCATATCAGCCAGCGTCATCTTGTTCAAGCCTTTCAAGCCTTTCATCCCAGGCCTTAGAGGGAGTTGCAACTCCCTCCTTAGTTTCAGCTATGAAAATTCCAGAGTCTAATCGTATGGTCCACTGAGCCAGAAATCAGGTTGTTATCACCTAGGGTTGTCATGCAATAGATCCAATCTCGATGCCATTTTAATGTCTGAAGTTCTTGCCCTGTGCTGGGGTCCCAGATCTTGATCGTATGATCGTCTGAGCCGGAAATAAGCTTGTCATTGAAGATCGTCATGCATCGGATTAGTCCTTGATGTCCTCTTAATGTCCAAACTTCTTGTCCAGTATCGAGGTTCCAGATCTTGATCGTATGATCGTTTGAGCCGGAAATGAGCTTATCATTCCAGGTTATCATGCAAAAGATTAAATGTTGATGTGCTTTTAATGTCCAAACTTCTTGTCCAGTATTGAGGTCCCAGATCTTAATTTTATAATCTTCTGAACCAGAAATAAGCTTGTCATTCAAGATCGTCATGCATCGGATGTTTCCTTGATGTCCTTTTAGTGTTTGAAGCTCTTGTCCAGTATCGAGATTCCAGATCTTAATTTCACGATCGTCTGAACCGGAAATAAGCTTATCATTCCAGATTATTATGCAATTGACCCAGCCACAATGCCCTTTTAATGTTAGAAGTTCTTGTCCAGTGTTGAGATCCCAAATTTTAATCGTGTGATCCGTTGAGCCAGAAATGAGCTTGTCACCCCGGATCCTCATGCATCGAATCCAGCCACAATGCCCTTTTAGCGTTTGAGGCAAAATCTTTTGCAAAGGCTCCTTAAGATTCCAGATTTTAATCGTACCATCATGTGAACCAGAAATGAGATGATCATTCCATATCGTCATGCAATTGACCCAGCCGCAATGCCCTTTTAGCGTTCGAAGTAGTTTTCTAGTGTTGAGATTCCAGATCTTTATTGTCAGATCGTTAGAACCAGAAATGAGCTTATTATTCCAGATCGTCATGCAAGTGATTACGCCTTGATGTCCTTTGAATGTTCGAAAACGGCATTTCCCAGATTTAATCTGTTGCTCGATGTCTATTAGACGTTTATAAAGGCTGAAGCCTTCAGTCCTGGATTTAAACTGCGCATAAGACGATGGAAAATGTTTTTTTAAAAATGAATTCCATAATTCAGTCCTTGAGAAAAGAATAGTGAGATGTCGGTTTGCTAATCCTAAATGAGCAACATCTTTTGCATCGTCTAAAAAGAAGCAAATCAATCGCAAAACATCCATTGGCGGATAATAATCTGTAAAAACAGCGCGTGGCTGCAAAGTGTTGGAATTGTTAATTGAGGTAATGGATAAAGTCATAAGTGTTAGCAGATTCCATGGATGACCATTTTGTCTTTTTTTAAGAAAATGCAGTTTACTGAAATCTCTTTAAATAGACAGCTGAAAATCAACGAAGCCTTAATTTTAGAGAACGTCTCTTAGGAAATTTGTAATACGGCAGCGCCTTGAATCTTACTATTCTTGAAATCCTCTAGAGCTTCATTGGCTTTTTCTAGAGGATAAGCGGTTACAGATGTATGGATAGGGGATGTTGTTACGATTTTAAAAAATTCTTTAGCATCGTCGCGGGTTAGGTTGGCAACGGATTGAACCATTTTTTCTCCCCAAAGATCGCTGTATGGAAAAGCGGGGATATCGCTCATATGAATGCCTCCGCAAATGCAACGCCCCCCTTTTACTAAGGACTTGAGTGCAAGGGGGACAAGATCGCCAATAGGAGCAAAAATGATGGCCGCATCGAAAAGAATTGGCGGCAAAGTTTTAGATCCTCCAGCCCAGACGGCTCCTAATTGCTTGGCAAATTGTTGTCCTTGTGTATCTCCTTCCCGCGTAAAGGCATAAACTTCCTTGCCTTCATGGATGGCTACTTGGGTAATAATGTGAGCAGCCACGCCAAAGCCATAGATCCCTAATGTTTTTCGAGGGGATGCCTTGCGATATGCGCGGAAGCCGATCAGACCTGCACAGAGGAGGGGAGCCAGATGCTGATCGCTGAGTCCTTCAGGAAGATGGATCGCAAAATCGTTGTTGCAGACGGTATATTCTGCATATCCTCCATCGATGTGATAACCTGTAAATTGAGCATCGGCACATAAATTTTCCTGACCTTGATGGCAATATTCACAATGTCCACAGCTTTTTCCGAGCCAGGGAACTCCGACTCGGTCTCCGCTCTTGAACTCCTTAACGTTCTTGCCAACTTTCTCAACTTCTCCGAGGATTTCATGGCCCAAAATAAGCGGAAGTTTGGGATGGAGAAGATCTCCATCTTTAATGTGCAAATCGGTGCGGCAGACCCCGCAAACCTTAACTTTGATGAGAAGTTCATCTTCTTTGGGGTTAGGTTTTAAAATCTCTTCGAGAACCAGCGGTTTTTTTTGCTCCTTAAGAAGCATGGCGCGCATAGGATAGATCCTTGAATATGTACTTCCATTGCATATCTTATCGAAGAGAATTGCAAAACTAAAGGACTGTTTTTCATCGCAATTTTTCAGAGGGAGTTGCAAACCCTGAGTTTTGCAACTCCCTCTTCAAAAAAAACTGGCACTTGCAACTCAAGAATGATAGAATATTTTTTTAGTCTATAAACTCAACCGGGTTAACCAAGAGATGACTATGAAAACCAATGCTCTTAAAAAACGGATGTTTCACCTTGTCTTTTTATTGTATTTTGCATGTGGGTATGCTCCTCTTCATTCTTTGACGATGTCGCAAGATTGGGATGCCTACCAAAAAGAAGTCTTAAAAGAAAAGCCTAATTTTCCAGGATGGTGTCCAGATGAAAAGGCTTTACATATTATGAACCTTCTTCTGACCAATAATTCTGAAATCTGTGTGGAGGTAGGAGTATTTGGAGGAAGCTCATTTTTCCCGATGGCTGCTGCGCTTGCCTATAAAAAAACAGGTATTGCCTATGCGATTGATCCTTGGAATAATGAGGAATGCTTGGAAGGTTATAAAGAGGAGATGGATAAACATTACAAATATTGGAGCGCTGTCAACTTAGATAAAGTCATGAATAAGTTTGTCGAAGGCATGCACAAGAATGATTTGGATGCGATTTATCGCATCATGCGCATCTCTTCTGCTCAAGCCTATCCTCGTTTTAAAGATCAATCTATTGATTTTATCCATATCGATGGGAATCATTCAGAAAAATCAGCGATTTTCGATGTCGAGCATTGGCTGCCGAAAGTAAAATCAGGAGGAATTATTTGTTTTGATGATGCCTGGTGGGAATCGACGCAGCCGGCAATCAAAATGTTGTTAAAAGAATGCGACATCATGCAAGAATCAAGCCCGAAATGGCAGTATATTTTTTTGCAAAAACGATAAAAATAAAAGGATTATTTTTATGAAGATGATCATCATTGGCGGGAAAGGGACCATTGGCTCTGCTGTGGTCAAAGAGCTGTCCACTCGTCATGAAATCTTAATTGCTAGTCGTGAAAGCGGTGATTTAATTTGCAACATCACCTCAGAAGAATCGATTCGTCAAATGTTCATTAAGGCCGGAAAATTTGATGCAGTCATTGCGACAACAGGCGCAGTGCATTTTGAAGATTTATCTAAAATGAATTCAGAGAAGTACCGAATTGGATTGGAAAATAAGCTCATGGGACAAGTCAACCTTGTCTTGATAGGTTTAGAGTATATCCAAGACAAAGGTTCCTTCACATTAACAAGCGGCATTTTGAGTCATGATCCGATTCGAACAGGATCTTCAGCCTCCATGGTCAATAGCGCAATCAATGGGTTTGTTAGAGGAGCTGCCATTGAAATGCCGCGTCAAATTCGCATCAATGCTGTGAGTCCAACGGTCATCTTAGAATCGATGTCCGTTTATGCTCCCTATTTTCGCGGTTTTGATCCGGTTCCGGTGGCTAAAGTCGCGCTGGCTTACAGCAAAAGTGTCGAAGGACTGCAAACGGGTCAAATCTACAACGTCATCTAACATCGGCGGAAAAAGCCCCTGGGCCAAAAGCGAGAATGATAAGAAGTCCACCTAGAATCGCGATGTCCTTCATAAAGAAGGTCTTTTCTAATATTCGTGTTTGATCTTTGATATGCCAGAAATCATGCATCTTAATCATCGCAGGAATAGTAAATAGGATGAGAATGGTCGCTCCAACTCGGCAATAATAGCCAAAAACTAATAAAAGCCCTCCTCCTATTTGCAAGACAACGGCTGCAGGAAGCATGAATGAGATGAGCGGAAAGTTTTTAGATTGCATGTACTCAATCGTTCCTTTCCAGTTGAATACTTTTGCTGCAGCTGCCCAGATATAAAGAGAAGCGATGCATATTCGACCTATTAAAATGAGAGCGTTCTGTAAAATTTCCATCAGATTGTTATAGTGCAAAACTCAGGTTATGTTAAGGGAAAACATCATTTGCTGGCTATTCAGATTTTTGAATTTTTTTAATTTTGTTAAAAAATGAGATTGTTGTTAGTATCGAGCGCTCGAATTTCTTTGAGGTCTTAGGTTATGAGCTTATCCATTACCGCACTCGATTCCAACGTTCAACAACAATCAGCCGCTTTTACACTTCATTGCCTTCCTATGGATTTTTCTACATGACGGATATTTCAGGATTAGGTCACTTCATTTTCCTAGATGTATACCCCGATCGGGGGATAAGAGATTGGAAAAATTCTTTAATGCGTTGGTTCATCCCTGGTTATGCTTCGAACCAGGATAAAAAAGTGAGTCAATATTTTATCCATTTTTTTAAAAATGCTTTTAACGATGATTTAGAAGGTAACCCAGAGAAATTTTATGCAATGATCGCTTCTGCTGAAGAACATATTGCGCGCGGACAACGATGGTTTTCGCATTCTGTTAGTGAAGATATTGCAAGGCTGGAAGTTTACATCTTTGCTGCAAGGAAGCGGATGAATCTCTTCGATCCGGGCCATCCTCGTCAAACTCTTCTTGAAAAATGTCGCACCGATAATGACACGCTTTATCATCGTTGGAAAAAGTTAGGGTTTGATGAAGAAGCTTTTTGGACAAGTCCAGATCTTGTCGATTTTATTTTTAAGGCGCATTTGCATCGCAACATCACGTATCCTCATTATAATCATACCATTGACATGCGTCTTTGCGTGCTGAGACAGTGCGGCCAGCTTGTCATGAGCAAACAGCCGCATCTGCTTGTTAATGGCCAGCCCACTCCGTGGGCAACTCTTCGCAAGACATTCCACATCGATAAAGAAGATCGAGTGTATACAATAGAAAACGGGATTAAGAAATACTGGATGTACTTGGAAGAGGGATTGACGCAGTATGATAGAAACAATTTTGAATCTCCTCATCGCTTGCGACGACTTCCCCAGACTGCTTTGCAAAATCGCGTGGAAATTGTGACAACACGGGCTCATCGAGAAACATGGGGAATCATTGACGCTGTTCTCAAGGGATTTCGCCATTCATTTTTCCGCATCATTCCCGGAGAGGGATTTTCCGTTCGTTACCCAAAAACGGGATTGAAAAGTGGAGATGTTTACAGTATGGGTTGGGCTCCTAGAAGACGAGATGTGACATTCTGGGCGCCTCTTTCCACAATGAAAGGGAAGTGGTATTCTCCGGATAGTTGGGAATTTGCTAAAGAAGATCTTTACGCAACACCTATCGATGTTTCTGATGAACAATTACTCAAGCTATTAGAAATGATCAAAAAGCGTAGCCAAAACGATCATCCTTTCCATATCATCAATGCTAATTGTTGTGGTGCAGTTGTAAGCATTTTCAACGAAGCTGGAATTCTTAATCAGTGTCCAAAAGACCACATGGCATATCTGTGGTATCAATTTTTATTTCCTAAATATTTGCGCAAACCGATAGAAAAAGCAGCTTCTTTTGCAAGTCGATGGATACCCAATTGCGTCATTAAGAAAGTAGAAATTTTCAGTAAATCTGTTTATTCCATTATTTGGGCACCGATTTTTACTCTTCTCGGCGCTTGGAGAACAGATATTACTTATGAAGATGAAAATGGTGAGGAGATGGCGATTAAGACCAGGAATCGAATTAAAGCTCTTTTTTCAAACGTTTTCGATATGTTTAATTCGAATAAGATGGTCTTTGATCTGACTAAAAATCTTTATAAATGGCAAAAGAAACAGCCGGGAACTTATTCTGAAAAACACAATAGACCTCTTGCGTAACTAAGCTTCTGTCGATTTTGGGGTTCTTTTGAACCGATTTTCGATTCTTTTTGCGGGGGTTGTATCAACTTTCGTATACAACCCCCGCAAAAAGAATCGAAAATCGGCCAAAATAATCCCCAAAATCGACGAAGCCTTAGTTACGCAAGAGGTCTAATTAAAACAGCATGCCTACAGCAATACTCAATTCTTCAAGTTGTTTCAGTATAGCAGCAGCACAGCAAAACAGTGCAGAGGATTCTATCGCTCAAAAATGGAAAAAGCTTGGGCTGCCAGCTTCCATTCTTGAAAACCATCTCGATTGTGCACGATTTTTAATCGAATCTAAACTTGTTTTTTCTATTGTTGGATATCGTGAAACCTCGCAAAATTCGCAGAGGCACGATATCCTATTGGATCGGGATGGGCATCCGATGATTAAAGTCCAAGGGGATTACAAACGATGGGAATGGATAAAACAAGAGCTCACCTATGATCCACAAACTTTTCAAATTCGCTCTCGGGCGTATCCTGGATCCATCACTCAAAATTGGACCTATTTATCTCCTCAGGGTCTTGTTCCTATTGACAGACTAAATCATGAAAGAGTTGTTCCCATTTATCAATTAGATCCTATTCAGCGACAACGTGTTATGGATCATGCGCGCAAATTTTATGAGACAAATAGCGAGGTCGATCAGGGGATTCTTAAAGATTGGGTTGTTCAATTTCATACTTCTCCTAGGCGTCAGTTCGTTTCTACTATCCCTCCTTTGCCAAGCCACCCTATCTATGACAATCTGGCTAGAAATTTAAATACACATATTGTGATGCGGTTGATCGCTCCTAATGGCGATCTCTATTCTTTTGGTCTTGAGATGCCTGTCGACTCACAACAGTTTCTATGGGAAAATGGAATGGCAAAATTTTTAGGAACAGTGATTGCTAAAGTGAACAAAGCTGGGGATTACGAAGAATTCAGGCCGTATGTGAGCCGTATTGTGACTAGCATTCCCTTGACAGGTCAACGTGCGCAAAACATCTTGACAATGCTAAATACGATTGGGGATATTCGATTTAACTTTTTAAGGCAAAACTGCACGAATTTAGCAGGGATTATTCTCAAAGCTTCTGGATACGACCTCGATATGCAGACCACGATTCCTGAAGTTTTTTACGATACTCTTCCCGATGTCAAATCGATTCCCATTATCGGCCCTCTTTTGCACATCGTATCTCAATGCTATCAGAGGGTCGTGGAAAGCCTTTGTGGGATGACGCCTAGACCGATTCGAAAGGTGATGGTTTTGGGAAGCAATCTCCTTACCTATTTGCCGCGTAAGATAAGAACAATTGCCTTAAATCTATTCATTCTCAAGTTTGGCGGTGGTAAAATGCGGGATGCAATGCCCAATGGCATTGAAGAAGATGATTTATTTAAAGCAAATCGTTTTCTCAATTTTTCACGACTGATACGCAGTTGGACCGATCTTTTAAAAGAGCAAACCCTAGAGATCTATCATTCGAAATACTTTATCGATTGGCAAAAAAAGCAAAAATCCACCTTTATCGAAGCTTATTCTGGATCTCCAAAACTAACGATCGTTCCACCAGATTATTGAGGGAATTGCAAAACTTAGGTTCTGTCGATTTTCGGGTTCTTTTGAGCCGATTTTTCGTTTTTTTTCAGGGGGTAATATCAACATTGCGTATATTACCCCCTGAAAGAAAACGGAAAATCGGCCAAAATAATCCCGAAAATCGACGAACCCTGAGTTTTGCAACTCCCTCTATTAACTTTCTTCGAGGTCATAAACGGGATGGATTTCAAAGCCCGCTTGTCTGACAGAGAAGATGAGCTGCGAAATCGGCTGCCACTTGGCATTTTTGTCGATGTGCAACAGGACTTTGGTCTTTTCTTTTTCTTTGGGCAATAGTCCGAGTTTCTGCTGTTTTTTAAGCTCGCTTTCGATGCCCTTCACCCCATCGATGAGATATTCATTGAATTCAGTGATCCACTTATATTCCCCTTCTTCATTGATGCTCAAATTAATGATATAGTAGTCATTTTGTCCGATAAAAGGAGAATGGTCAGAAGCGGGAATGACTTTTACAAGATCAATCTCACTGTCGTAAAGAGCCGCTTTAGTGATGGCCAATGTCGCAAATACTGCGACGATAAGAAAGAGGAAATCGACCATTGGAGCTAAATTTAAGCTTCCAAAACCTTTTAATTCTTCATCAGGAATGATACTCATGTGGATGACTCTTTATAAATGGATGTTCTATCATCGATAAGCGTTGCGACATTTTGCGCCTCATTTTCGATCAAAGTCAATGCGCGTATGAGTCGATATTTTGCTGTGGAATGTAAGATGAGAGCTAGAATGGCCACGATCAATCCTGCGACTGTGGTGCCCACCGAGATTCCCAGCCCATCAAAAAGCGTAGAAATACTTTCGATGGAGCGATTGATGTCGTAAAAAGCGTAAAACATCCCAAGCACAGTTCCAAGAAGACCTAACATAGGGGCAATAATGGCAATATCATTGAGCAGCCCGATCTTTTGCCAAAAAGCAATCGATACACGTTTGCCTTCTGCTTTCATCCCTTCAATCATCACAGGCAATCCGTGACGGCGGCAATGAATGCCGTTTGCAATCATTTTGCAGAAAAGATTATCTTGTTCTTGGCAAAGAGAAAGCGCTTCATCAAAGCTGTTGCTATTGAGCTTGTTTTGGAGAGTTTTAATGAATGATGTAGAGACACGTGCAGAAGATCGTAGTGAAAGGATCGAGTACAGCCAAATGCCAACTGCCACCACCGACATGGCAAATAAAAGCGAGTAAATGATCGGCGATCCTTCAAAAGCTTGTTTTAAATCGACAGCAATTGTTTCATCCTCTAGTAGCATAGGTTCTTCATAAGGAGAAGAAGTTTCCTGAGTATCGACCTGGGAATCGAGGAGAGCGGATGCGTCATGGGAGAATTCCTCTTCAGCAAGAACGGGTTGAGAGTGAATTGCCTGAAGCTCTTTGATTGTATCGGCTTGTTCAATGGCAAAAGGTTCTGTATCTAATACTTCCTTGGATTCATCTATAGGAAAACCATTTTTAACGATCGTTTCATTCTGGACCTGATTGTTTTCGATTGCAAAATCGCTTTTAGCAGTGGGGTGCTGATCCTCTATTTTATCGATGACAGGCAGCTGAGTTTGCACGGAGATTTGATCTTGAGAATCGATTTCTGGAACAAGAATTTGAAAGAGATTATCGATTTCTTTTTCCAGAGCGATGCTATCTTCGTCCTTTTCTTCTGTTTTCAGGATTTTTTCAGGAATAGAAAGCGATGACTTTTCTTGTTGTTGCAAATCATTTTCTAGAGAATAGAGCTCCTCTTTAAATTCCTCAAACTCTTCGTCGAGCAGCGAAAGCTCTTCATCCAATGAAGTCAGAGGGGTTTCTTCCTTGGGATCGACTAATGCGACGTCAGATCTCTCCTTAAGTCCTGGTTCCGCACTGACCAGAGGAAGAAGGGGAATTAGAAATGCTACCATGATCAAGTTGTGAAAATGTTTCATTAGGGCCTCAAGCTCCATTAGAGATTGTTATTTAATTTTTAGGTTAGCAAGAGAAAGCAGAATAGATCAAGGATGATCCCACAAAATATGTCAGTAAAAAAATGTTTAAATCAATTTATGGCGTTGAAATGGAGGCTAGGCATAAAATACCTCCCGTATTCCTCCAATGGCCAAAGTTGAGTTCAATGCCTAAAGTCGAGTCATATGAAACCTAAAAATTTGAAATCCCCTTTAAATTGGGAAAAAAGGCGTCCCTTAATTCATGACCGAGTTTTGTTTGTCCCACAATATTATGACCAGCATCAAGAATGGTCGTTCCCAGGATGGGAAGATCCAGAGATCTTCGGTCGTTCGGCAGCGATAGAAGTGGAATACTGCTCGGGCAACGGTTTATGGATTATTGAAAAGGCTCTTGCTTACCCTGAACGAAATTGGATTGCTGTGGAGCAACAATTTGAACGGGTACGAAAGATTTGGTCGAAAATGCACAATTTTTCTCTTAAAAACTTATTTATCGTGTGCGGTGAGGCATTGACCTTTACACAATTCTATGTTCCTGATCGCAGCTTTGCAGCCATTTATATTAACTTCCCCGATCCATGGCCTAAAAGAAAACATGCCAAAAATCGATTGGTTCAGGAATCTTTTATTACGCAGGTGGCCCGTGCCTCTTCATTTGAGGCCGAGATGACCCTTGTTACGGATCATTTTGATTACGCTGCACAAATCACTCAAATGATGCTGGCCCATCCCTTTTGGACACCCTGTTTTCCAGAGCCTTATTTTGTCAATCAATGGGAAGATTATGGGACATCCTATTTTGATGCGCTTTGGCGTGAACAAGGATTGCCTATTTATTATATGAAATATTTCAATTCAACTTTGACCATTGGGGTGAAATGAATCGTTCTTCTCTCTTCACAGCTGATCATCACGGATACTATTGCGATGGTCAGCCTTTTGTCCCTGTTATTCAAGAGCATCCGCTTCCGCTTCAGGAGGGGTCGAATATCGCTTGCCTTCGTCTGCCAGCGCGTCTGCATGATCATCTCAACTGGACTCAAGAGAAGGAGCTAGCTCTACAGATTGCTGCATCAGGTAAATCTCTTCTTTGGCAGCTGGATTTGGGACTTTCTTCTTTTAAATTCACACCTGAAGACTCGACTGCATTCTTCTCTTTTTCATTGGCTATCGAAGAGTTCGCAGCTAGTCTTTTTCCAGAATTTCATAAGCAGACCTTTGGAATTGCCCTTTATCAAGGACCGTCTCCTTCCGAAAAAAACTTTCCACACTCCGCTTGGGATCCTTCTTTTTTAGATTGGTCTAAGGAGCTTGATTGGGATCCTCTGGATTCTTATCAGCTTTATTGCATTCAAATGCTGAGCGAGTACTTACATCGACTTATCTCTTTTTTGCCCGATTCTGTGCTACCGTTTGCTTTGGTCGATGTCGCTTCAATGAGTTCTGTAGGAAAAATCGTGGCATTCTTTTCAAAAGATCGCTTCGAACATGTACAACTTGCTTTAAAAGGAGCGACGTTTCCCTTTTCCGGGATTTGTTGGAGTGATGGGCAACAAGGTCAAGGGTATCTGGGAAATGCAAAAAATTGCAAAGACTTCCACGCTAAGGAGCATTTGCAAATGGTTCCTAGTCCCACTGTGGGGCTCTATTTACCCCAAGACAAATTTATAAACGTAGCGTTGATCGAAGAACTAGATAGAATGATTCTTAAGCTCAACAATTATTCTAAAGCTTTTCGCATCATTCCTGAAGAAAAACTTACCGAGCAATGGGATGGGATTGATCATCTCATTGTTCCTTCACAAGCGATCAGTGAACGAGGAAAACGTAAACTTTTGGGATTTGTCGCTGCTGGCGGCAGCCTCTCGACTTTTTCTGGAACAGAACTGATCATCTAAATTTTTTTTATCTCTACAAGTTTGCGAAAAAGGGGGCATCCGGGTTTAGAGTTTTCACGAAAATGGCGGAAGAAATTGTCCCTCAGCGACCGGACGATTTTAGGTTTAAATTTCACTTCAGTTTGCATCGGAATTCTCAATAAAAAAATTGTCTCAGAAAGACGCATACAAAAAGGCCGATTGTGCTCATCTTGGTAGCGGATCATTGTGTTTTCAAGGTATTTTTTTAATTCACTTAAAGGATAATAGCATTTATCAGAGCGGACTTTGGAGGCGAAATGATGCAATTCCTTCAGCCGTTCAAGAATATGCTCTGAATCTGTTTCCTCAGAAAGTTCTTTTTTTTTGCTTATTTCTAACAATTGGTCAGCACATGTTTTGATTTCTTGATGAAGCAGATTGTAAATAGGCGAACGATTGCTCATAGATTGCCTTCCGCGTAAAAGCAATGTCTATGACAGAGAACCCTTATTTAAGCAAGAGGATAAAAAGCTAATCGGAGCAGAGGGATTTGAACCCCCGACCCACTGCTCCCAAAGCAGTTGCGCTAGCCAAACTGCGCTATGCTCCGATCAGAAAGAAAGTAATTTTATATCAGAGAAATTGTAAAACTCAAGATAAAAAGTATTTTTTGTGTGTACTACTCGACTTATCTAGAGGGAGTTGATCTCGCCTCTATTGGCTAAAGTCGAGGACTAGGAGTAACACTTTTTATGCTTTTTTCCAGGGAAAAGACAAAAAGAGTGTTGCCTTCTCTATTAACCTGAGTTTTGGGTTTCTTTCATAGTATCTTGCCGTATCTTTCGGGTACTTTTTGCAAATTTTGGCGCGTCCATAGGTGCTTCCAGCTATTGGACGCGCCAAAATTTACAAAAATTGCCTCGAAACCTACGACAATCTACTATAAAATAAACCCAAAACTCAGGTTATTAAGAGAGCTTGAACCAAGCCGATTTTCGATTTTTTTTCAGAGAGGCGGTAAATTTGATTCAAGAGGTCACGTTTCCGTTAAATCGCTAGTCTAAAGCTCATAAAGAGCCGCGCCAGCATGAATATTCAAATCATTTTTAATTGATTTAAAGTTAGTAACTTATAAAAAATAGAATCAAACTAGATTAATTTTTTTTACAATTTAAGTTAAAAAATAAAAAATTAAATTGAAACTTTTTCACTGTTTTTTTATAATTAAATGTAACAGGTAAATTGCAATTTATTAAAAAATAAAAATAAATTATTTATTTCGTATTTAAGATGAAAATAATGAATATAAATAGTAAGTGCAAAAAAAATTTTATAATGTTTTTTTTAAATAAAAAATAACAGAGGAAATATGACACCCATAAACCCAAATAGCCAAAATCCACGTCAGCCTTTACTTAGAACGGATGACGATTTTAGACCACCCATAAACTCCCTCCAAAACGGCCAAAATCCACGTCAGCCTTTACTTAGAACGGATGACGATTTTAGACCACCCATAAACTCCCTCCAAAACGGCCAAAATCCACGTCAGCCTTTACTTAGAACGGATGACGATTTTAGACCACCCATAAACTCCCTCCAAAACGGCCAAAATCCACGTCAGCCTTTATTTAGACCTCCTACACAAACATGTGAATCGCTCAAAAAAAATGAGCACAATAAGAAGAAAAAGATCTCTCCCGAATTTCGTGCAAGCATCACAAGTTCTATGAGAAAACAACTTACAGGTAGTACAACCCAAAATGAGCTTAGTGACAAATTAGAGTTAAGTTCTTCCAAGTTGCTCACCAACATAAAAAACGGCTACCTAAGGCGCGTTAGCGAAAGGGATTATGCTATATTACAAAATTTAGTTGTTTCATCCAGTCCTTCACCAATAAATCTAAATCAAACGAATATTGGAGATATTAAGGTAGAGCAATTAGAGAAGAGTTCATTGAATTCTTTCAACGGCTACCTAAGGCGCGTTAGCAAAGGGGATTATGTTGTATTAAAAAAATTAGTTTCTTCATCCAGTCCTTCACCAGTAAATCTAAATCAAACGAATATTGGAGATATTAAGGTAGAGCAATTAGAGGAGAGTTCATTGAATTCTTTCAAAGGAGCTCCTGATTTATTATCTGCATCCAATCTTTCATCAAAAAATCTAAATCAAACGAATATTGAAAATATTAATTTAGAGCAATTAGAGGAGAGTTCGAACAATTCTCCTAAAAAAACAATCCCTGATGATTTATTATCTGCGGATGGATTAAGAGAAGAAGGTCCTGTAGCACCAGAAAAAGAGAAAGATAGATCAAATGAGGATTTTAGCTTTCCTTCCTTAGAAGAAGAGGAAGATTTTTTAAATCTGTTTTTTCCTAGTTTTAATGAGTAAAATAGTCACAAAAAAGCCAAATGAGTCCCGATGTCAAGTCTCTTTAGGAACGAGATTGAATTATTCATGAGTTATCAATCGCAAAACTCAGGTGATAAAAGAGCGCATAAGTTCGGTGACAATTTCTGGTTTTTCTAATGTCGAGGCGTGTCCGCATTCTTCGATAAAGGACAATTGAGAATTTTTGATTCCTTCGGACAGCGCTTGATATTCGTTGGGAAATAAAGCGTCTTGCCGGCTATGCACAATTAATGTGGGAGCCGCGATCGCAGGATGGTATTGAAGGGATGAAGGGTCGCCTTGCATTGCCCCTAGCTGTTGCACAAGAACTTGGGAGGAAAAACTCATGACCATTTTCTGAAGATGCTCAAGAAGGGAAAGGTCTTGATGGCGGGAGGGATGAATCAGAGAATAGAGTTGTTGTTGTAATATTTGATCCAACTGTTCGAGTTGCAAAGCTTCGCTCATTTGACGTTGCATGAGCAGCATCTTGGGGTCGAGCGTTGCCCAGGTGTTAAGAAGAATGAGCCTGCTCACGCGTTCGGGAGCGATCGCTGCGAAAGCTTGTGCAATCCATCCACCCATAGAATGGCCGGCAAGAATAAAGCGGAGAGGGGCTTTTTCTAGCAAAGATTGAACCATTTTACCGCGTGTCGATTCTTGATTCATGATATAGACGTGGACATCGCAAAGGTCATTTAAACTTTCAATCTGATGGGTCCAAGCATGTTCATTATTGGCAAATCCGGGAAGAAGGACGAGTGGTTCATTCATTAGACACCTCTTGCGTAGCTAATCTGAGTTTTGCAACTCCCTCTTTGTTTACCTGGTTTTCATTGCATTAAATTTTTGCTAAGCCTTTGAATGGCGCTGACAGTCTGTTCAATGAGAAGAGGCACAATTTCCATAGCGGGAAGATTTGTCGCGAGGGGATAGTTTTGTCCTGCATATAGAGCCATAAGATCTGGACGGTTCATTTTTGCTGCAGCTATCCGAATATCTTTAGTTAAGATCGTTTGGAATGGGAAAGGGGCAATGGGAGCATTTTTCATCTGCATTTCTTTAACAAATTTGTTATACAGCACTCGCGCTGGTTTTCCTGAAAATGCTGAACTGACTATTGTGGCCATCGTGTGCGAATGCAGCAGCGCATCTTTATAAGCGCGAGGCGCCTGGCTTTCAGGACAAGCAATAAATGCTGTCCCGAGCTGTGCTGCTTGTGCGCCCAAAGCCAAAACCGATGCGATTCCATCGCCATTCATGATTCCTCCTGCTGCGATGACGGGAACTTTTAACACAGAGGTTAAGAGAGGTATCAAAGCAGAAATTCCCAAAAGTAAATCATAGCCAGGATTGAAAAAACAGGCGCGGTGGCCTCCAGCTTCACTTCCTTGTGCAATGACAGCATCGACGCCGCTTTTTTCTAATAATAAAGCCTCTTCGATAGTTGTTGCTGTTCCCATGATCAAAATGTTTTCTTTTTTTAAACGCTGTAAAAGGGGAAGAGGGGGGATGCCCAAAGCAAAAGAAAAGATCGGAGGTTTTTCTTCTAAAATAACCTCGATCTGTTTTTCAAATTCAGGAAGTTCAGAAAACTCGGGAAGGCGCGTAGGAATATTGAGTTCCTTGCGAAAATGGTCTAAAAATTTTTGAGCCTGGTTGATGCTTTTTTTGTCGTAAGGCATAAAAGCGGGAGCGAAGAGATTGATAGAAAATGGCATTTCTGTCAGATCTCGAATTTCACGGATAGCTTCTTGGATCATTTTAGGCGACATGTAGGCTGCGCCTAAAGATCCTAAGCCTCCAGCATTGGACACTGCAGCGACAAGCCGTGGTGTTGTTATCCCTGCCATTGGAGCTTGAATGATCGGAAAACGGATGTTGCATGCCTTAGCGATGGGATTTTCTTTCCACATTTTTTTTCTTTGTTAACCTGAGTTTTGGATTCATAGAGATGTACCCGAGTCAACTTTTCAGTTGACTTGGGTATACCCAATTTTTAACTTACTTGGGTATAACCGGTGTGCGATTTTTTTTAAACAAACTCGCGTTAAATCGTGCAAAGAGACCCATTTTTTGATATACCCAAGTATACCCAAATCAACTGAAAAATTGGCCGATAGGTGCAATTCAAAGCGCTTTATCAGCCAATTGTTCAGTTGATTTGGGTAATCCATTCAAGATGTGAGGAATATGACTGCATTTCGCCATTTAAAATCAGTAATTCGTTTAAATGAACTCGCCGAGGATCCCTACGATTTGACAAAAGAGGGGGCTGTGACTCCTAAGCGCATCGATTCCATGCTTTCTGAAGCTGTAGGTTTCAAGTTGTTTTATGCGATGGAAAGGGTCTCAGAAATCACCCTTTCTACTTTAAGTGAACTTGCCGAAGAGGTCGAAGCTGTCAAAAAAATGGCAGAGATGCAAAATGGAGAAATTGTCAATTTTATCTCAGGACATGAAAGCGAAAATCGACCAGCCCTTCATACAGCGATGCGCGATTTTTTTGAAAGTCGCAATACCTCTGCTCATGCTAAGCAAGCCTCAGAGCTTGCTTATAAAGAATGTGAGAAATTGCGCGCATTTTTAAATGAGGTAGAAAAGAAAGATCAATTCACGACGATGATCCAGATTGGCATTGGAGGATCGGAGCTTGGCCCGAAAGCGGTTTATTTGGCGTTGGAAGCATTTTGTAAACCTCAGCGGTGTGTGCATTTTCTCTCCAATGTCGACCCGGATGACGGTGCCCATATTTTTCATCAAATCGACTTGGAAAAAACGCTTGTTGTTGTCGTTTCGAAATCGGGGAGTACTTTAGAAACGCTGACCAATGAGCAATATGCTAGGGAAAAATTTAAAAAAAGTGGGCTTAATCCTAAGAATCACTTCCTTGCCGTGACAGGCAAGGGAAGCCCCATGGATGATCCACAGAATTATGCTGCATCCTTCTATATATGGGATTCTATTGGCGGCCGCTATTCCGCGACTTCAATGGTGGGTGGGGTCATTTTAGCATTTGCTCTGGGTATGGATCGATTTCTGGAATTTCTTAGGGGGGCGAATGCGATGGATAAGATTGCCCTAAAGGCAGATCCCAAAGCTAACCTTCCTTTACTTTCAGCCTTGCTGGGGATTTGGAATCGCAATTTTTTAACGCTACCGACAACAGCGATTATTCCCTATTCGCAAGCGCTTTCTCGTTTCCCTGCTCATCTGCAGCAACTGGATATGGAATCAAACGGTAAGCGTATTAATAAGAAAGGGCAGTTTGTCGATTTTGATACAGGCCCGATTGTTTGGGGAGAGCCGGGAACCAATGGTCAACATTCTTTTTATCAGTCGATTCATCAGGGGACGACAGTTGTTCCTCTAGAACTCATCGGTTTTAGAGAAAGTCAATACTATGACGATATTGAGTTTCAAGCAACGACTTGCCAAGAAAAATTGCTTGCAAATTTGTTTGCTCAGTCGATTGCACTCGCCATTGGTCAGCACAATGACAATCCTAATCAATTTTTCCCCGGCAACCGTCCCAACCGAATTCTTTTTGGCTCGCGTCTAGATCCCTATACGATGGGTGCGCTCTTGGCTTATTATGAACACAAGGTGGTCTTTCAGGGATTTATTTGGAACATCAACTCTTTTGATCAAGAAGGCGTTCAACTCGGCAAAAAACTTGCCCTCAAGATTATCGACCAGTTTGCGTCATTAAATCAGGGCAAATCCCTCGATTTGAAAGGTTTTCAGCTTGGCGCTGCTTATCTTAAGCAGATCGAGTTTATAGATTAGACCTCTTGCTAACTTAAGCTTCTGTCGATTTTGGGGTTCTTTTGAACCGATTTTCGATTCTTTTTGCGGGGGTTGTATCAACTTTCGTATACAACCCCCGCAAAAAGAATCGAAAATCGGCCAAAATAATCCCCAAAATCGACGAAGCCTTAGTTACGCAAGAGGTCTATTAATACCATTTGCGAAAAATAAAGACATATTTCAGCTGCGTGAAAGCTGCCGCATTTCGATGATCGCAAGCAGCATAGTATTAATGCAATACAATGCTGCTTGCGATCATCGAAATGCGACGCTTTGACGCGCTCAAATGTGTCTTTATTTTTCGCAAATGGTATAACGCGAGTTTTGGATTTTTCCATTTTCAATGGTCAGAATTTGAATCGGGGAGTCTTCAGCGAAACGTTCTTGAAGCTGCATAGGGGAAGTGAGAAAAACTTGTTTGAACTTGCACAGATGGTTTTTTAGCTGATCTCGCCGTTCTTGATCTAATTGAATTCCAAAATCATCTATTCCAAGGATAGGCGCACTTTCTACTGTTTCTGAAATGTGTTCCCACTGCGCAAAGCGGAGGGAAGAGATGCAAGAGCGTTTTTGTCCTTCGCTGGAAAAAATTTTTGCAGATTTATCGGCTAAATCGATGTTTAAATCATCGCGATGCGGGCCGATAAGTGTTGTGCCGATGTGCATTTCTTTAGGGCGCATTTTCTGCCAGAGCTGTTGAAAATGCAAAATGCCATCACTATTGTCAGGAGGTTGTGAGAGTGAAGAGTGATAATGGATGTCTAAGGAGTCTTGTTTCCGCGAAAGGATTCCCATCCAATGAGAGGAAGGGGTTTTTAATGCTGCGATTGCTTGTTGTCTTTTTTGAATCAGGTAGGTTGCAGAATGCGCCATCACTTGCTCCCAAGCCTGGATGGTGGATTCGCTTTTGGAGCGCAATAATTGGTTGCGCTGCTTCATTGCCTTAAAATAGCGACCTAAATGAGGCACATAAAGCGGATCGATTTGGGCGATATGAAGATCGAGAAAACGGCGTCTTTCCGCAGGATGTCCGTTGACAAGTGAGAGGTCGCCAGGAGAGAGAAGAACGGAAGGGAGAATGCCGAGCAAACAGTTGAAGGATGTGTAGGCGGTTTCGTTGTATTGAACTTTGCGCGTGTTTTCATCATAGTAGATTTTAAGGGTTTGAGTGACATTTTCTTTGTAGAACTCAGCTTCAAGATAAAAAAACTTCTGCTCAAATGAGATAAGGTCGGTCATGCAACGAGTACGGAAAGAACGGCCAGTGCTCACAAAATGGATGGCTTCGAGTAAATTGGTCTTGCCTTGGCCATTTTCTCCTTGGATTAAATGGATGGAAGGGGAAAAAACGATTTCAGCTTGCCGATAATTACGGAAGTTACGCAACAAAAGACGTTTTAAGAACATTTCAGTTTATACCATTTGCGCTAGGTCTATTATTCAAGTCGCATGGGCATGAGGACAAACTGTGCTGTCGTTGAATCTGTAATCAAGCCGGGATTGTAAGAATCTGAAACATTGAATTTTACTGTCTCATCCTTGATGTGGCGCAAGATGTCAAGAAAATAAATGGGATTGAATGCAATCTCAAGTTTTTCACCTGCATAATTGACGGGCATGTTGACTTTGCCTTCGCCGATTTCTCCAGCTGCAGCGGAGAGGTGAAGCTCACCTGTGGTAAAAGAAAAGCGCACAGAGCTGCTGTCTTCGGAAGTGAATAAAGAAACTTGACGAAGCAGGGAGATCAATTCTTCTCGGTGTAGTGAGATCGCTTGCTCCTTTGGCTCGGGAATCACACGGTTGACATCGGGGAACTGCCCAGAAAGTAATTTGCTGACTAATGTCATCGATTTCAACTCCAGGGCAATTTTGTCGGGCATTAAGATGACTTTAGTGGGATGTTCTTCTTTACTATCCAGCATGCGAATCATTTCTTCAACTGCTTTTAAGGGAATGATATAAGAGCCTGCACAATCAGAGGGCAGGTCGATTGTTGAATGAATTTTGGCCAGTCGTTTGCCATCCGTGCCAATAAAAGTGGCAGTTTGCGCTGTATTGTGCAGAAGGACGCCGTGGAGTTCTTGTCGACTATCATCGTGAGCTGCGGCAAAAGCGGATCGGGAAAGCAATTCTTTTAACTTTGTAGAAGAGATGGAAAATGAGATGCCTTCTGAAAAATCGGGAAACGAGGGAAATTCGCTTTTATACATGCCCTGGATTTTAAAATGGGAAGAACCGGCATTAATCGTGACAATTTCAGGAGAAATCATATGAATTTCAACCTGAGAGGGCGTGAGTTCTCGGATGAGTTGAAACAAACGGCGGGCGGGGAGAGTAATCGATCCTTCTTCTAGCACTTTAGCCTCAATATAAGCGCGCATGCTGACGGTGAGGTCTGTTGCACTGATAATGAATTGATCATCGATCGCTTCGATCAAGACGTTGGCCAAGATAGGAATCGCCGGCTTAAGAGGGATGAGATTTTGAATTTTGCCAATGAGGGCAACGAGTTCCAATCGAGAAATAATCATTTTCATAGATTAAAGATCTCCAGCTTAAGATTCATTCTAAACGCTCTTTTATTGCGCGATCGATCGCTTTTTTATGCTCTTTTTCTTTTAAAGCGGCTCGCTTATCATAACTGCTTTTTCCACGAGCGACAGCAACTTTAACTTTAACAAACCCTTTTTTTAAATACATTGCAAGGGGAACAAGCGTAAGACCTTTTTCTTCGGAAAGAGATCTGAGTTTTGCAATCTCTCTTTTATGCAGTAAGAGAATACGATCTCGTCTTTCTGCGTGACCGAATGTGATCCCGAAACGATAGGGGGCAATAGAAGCATTTTTTAAAATCACGTCATTAGAATCAGAAACAAGGACATAAGCGTCCTGCAAACTGCCGCCATGGTTGCGCAAAGATTTGATCTCGGTCCCTGTCAGGATAATCCCTGCTTCATAAGTGTCGAGAATTTCGTAATTGTGTAATGCACGTCGGTTGGAAACCAATTCGGCATCGGCATTTTTTTTTGACATAATGGCTAACGACCAAACAGAGATTGTCCGAATGAAGTTACACAGAAACAATCCTTGCCATGATGTGTTCCTATGGCAGTGACGCCTATTTCAAATAACCAATCTAGTACAGTCGCTTTTATCAAAGCAAGTTCTTCTTCCGAATAGGCTGGCAAAGTGTATTTCCAAGTCTTCCCTTGACGTTTAAGCATTACGACGGACTCTTCTCCCAAGGGAACGATGATGCCTCGAATAAAATCCTCGAAATAGACCCATCCAGAATGAAGAACGCGGACAATGCTTTTTTCTGCTTCGCGCAAGTTGCGGTCGGTAATCAATTCAGCGCAAATTTCTTTCGAGAGGAGTCGATTTAAAGGATGTCGATAAAAGAAGATAGCCCGTCCTTCTAGATGCATATCTAAAAAATCGTTGGCGCTTTCTAAAGCGTAAAGGCGATTGTCGACGATATCAGCGAGTTTAAGCTGACGCGTTTTTGAGATGAGGCGATCGACATAGATCATAAAAGCGGGATCATTTTCTTCGAATCCTTCCATTTTGGTTGCTAAGGAGTTCAATATAGCCTTATTTGGAAGGATCTTCTTGTCTTTATCGGCAGATAAAGCAAGCGGTTGTTTTTTTGCCATGTTTAAGAGAATGCTTAAATCTTGAATATAAGAAAAATCATGGGAGCGAAAACGGACAATGTCTGTCAGTGATGTAATCGACGTCACTTCAGTATTTTTTAAGAAGAAAGCATATTCACGCCATTCATGAAATGGAGTAATGATTTCGGTCCATTCATCGTTAATTTTCTCATAACCAAGTGTACATACAAAATGGAATTCTAACTGAAGCAAATACTCTTCAAATTGTTCTTTTGAAATTCCGTATTTCTCAACGATGTCCTTGGCGTAGATCTTAAAATCAGGCGCTTGATAGACTTCGGCGACAATGTCTGCCAAAATCTGATCATTGAAATTAAGCTCCATAAGATAGCGTTGAAAGATCTGTGGAGTGAGAAGATATTTTTCGACGAGAGAATCGAAAATATTGTTCGAAGTTCTAGGAATTGAATACCAAATAGGAAGCATATGGATAGGAACTTTGCGAAGCAAGCTTTGCAGAAAATCCATGCCGGGTTTAAAATCTGGATCGAATTTCGAGATTTGCGCTTCAAAATATTTGCGTGTTTCTTTGTCGATAATGATGGAGTCGCCTTCGAATGCAAATAATCCGGTCTTGTTCAATTTTTTTAAAATTGCTAAAACTTCAACTTCATTTAAATCGATGCTTTTAGCAAGCCTTCGAATCGGGATCTTAATCGAGCTGTAAAGAATTTCTTCCAAAATTTCAAGATCCTTGGAAGAAAATTGAGCCATCAACAAGCGATTTTCAATATCTTGCTTGTAATCATAGTTTTCCAAACTAATTTTATTTTTACGAAGAGAACTTGATTCTGCCATGGGCTCAAACACCTAAAAAATAAACAATTCTCAAGATTAACCCACAAGAATACCCTGGTTTTCAATTTGTGACAAGAAGAATTTTTTTAAATGTATATGAAACTCCTTGAGAATTCGATTGAAAAATTGCATTGATTCATTGTATCAATAAATGCAAATAAAATAAAATTGATTTGTTTTATTTTAATATTATAAATAAATTTTTCCGTTTTTGCAATATACTCGACTTTACAAAGCAGAGAGAATAGGATAGAATCCTTTTCTCTCAATCTTTTATAGAATCATTATGGAAAAACCGAAATACGACCATAAGCGCATTGAACAAAAATGGCAGCGCATCTGGGAAGATCGCGAGTTATTTAAAGCGATTCCCGACCGCTCTAAACCCAAGTATTACATTCTTGACATGTTTCCTTATCCTTCAGGAGCTGGACTTCATGTTGGGCATGTCACGGGATATACAGCAACAGATATCTTAGCACGTTATAAACGTCAAAAAGGATTCAATGTCCTCCATCCGATCGGATGGGATAGTTTTGGGCTGCCGGCGGAACAATACGCAATCCGCACAGGAACCCATCCTGCAATGACCACAGAGCAGAATATTAGTACTTATCGAAGACAGCTCAAATCCCTGGGCTATAGTTATGATTGGAGCCGCGAATTTGCGACCAGCGATCCCAAATATTATAAGTGGACGCAGTGGATTTTTACTCAATTATACGAAAAAGGCATGGCTTATGAAGCTGAAATGCTTGTCAATTTTTGCCCTGCCTTAGGAACCGTATTGGCCAATGAAGAAGTAGAAGAAGGGCGCTCAAAAGAAGGGGGACATCCTGTGGAAAGGAGGCCTCTTCGTCAGTGGGTTCTGAAAATCACAGCCTATGCGGATCGTTTGATCCAGGATCTGGATCTGATCGATTGGCCGGATCATTTGAAAAAACTTCAACTCAACTGGATTGGACGAAGCGAAGGGGCTAAAATCCATTTTGTCGAAAAGAAAACTCAAAAGCAGATGACAGCCTTTACCACATGTCCAAATACATTGTTCGGTGTGACATTTATGGTTCTTTCCCCGGAACATCCTTTGGTGAACGAGATCACTACGCCAGAGCAAAAAAAAGAGGTCGAGAGCTATCGGAAGCTTGTTGCGACAAAAAGTGATTTGGAACGGACCGATCTTGCAAAAGAGAAAACCGGCGTCTGGACGGGAGCATATGCCGTGAATCCAGTGAACGAACGTCTTGTTCCTATCTGGATTGCCGATTATGTTCTGATGAGTTATGGAACAGGCGCTGTGATGGGTGTTCCCGCACATGATGTGCGCGATTTCGCGTTTGCCAAAAAATTTGATTTAGAAATTATCCCTGTCATTTTTCCCGATGTCGATGCCTATCCTGATCAAATCCCAGAGGATTTAAAACCAGAGGATGTCAAAATTGAAGTGCTCGCGGGTAAACGTTGCTGGACCGAAGGCGGTCTGGCAATCCATAGTTCTTGGGGAAGTTGCTCCATTGATGGGATTAATGTTGAAGAAGCGAAAAAAGCGATTGTGGACTGGTTAGAAAAACATCAAAAAGGAGAGAGAACAGTCAATTATAAACTCAGAGACTGGCTTTTCTCTCGCCAGCGTTATTGGGGGGAACCTTTTCCTATCTTACATTTTCCCGATGGAACAAAACGCGCCCTTGATGTAGACGAGCTGCCCCTTTGTCCGCCTCAACTGACTGATTTTAAACCTTCTTCCAGCGGCGATAGCCCGCTTGCCAAAGTCAAAGATTGGGTCGAAATCATCGATTTGAAAACAGGCAAAAGCGCCAAACGCGAAACGAATACCATGCCTCAATGGGCGGGATCTTGCTGGTACTACTTGCGGTTTTGCGATCCCCATAATGACAAAGAAGCTTGGGACAAAGAAATCGAACGTTATTGGATGCCTGTCGATCTTTACGTAGGTGGAGTGGAACATGCTGTCCTCCATTTGCTCTATGCCCGATTTTGGCACAAGGTTCTCTATGATTGCGGTTACGTTAGCACTTTGGAGCCTTTCCAAACATTGCGCAATCAAGGGCTTGTCATTGCGCGCTCTTATCAACATCCCAATGGCGGATATGTTCCTCCTGAAGAGGTCCGAGAAGAAAATGGAGAATATTTTCAAATCGGGACAAATGAAAAATTGATCAGCCAGGTTGATAAAATGGCTAAATCAAAACTCAATGGAGTGATCCCTGATGATATCGTCGAAGATTTTGGAGCTGATTCTTTGCGAATGTATGAAATGTTTATGGGTCCATTTGATAAAGAAAAAGTTTGGAATACAGAAGCTATTCAGGGCTGTCGTCGTTTTTTAAATCGATTCTATGATCTTGTCATGTCGGATAAAGCTTGTGATGAGGAAATAGAAGAGGCGCTCAAACTCGGGCATCGTCTTGTCCGCGACGTGGAAAAAGAGATCGAAGCGATGCAATTCAATACAGCCATTGCAAAGATGATGGAATTTATTAATGCCTTTTCTCAGTTTCCCAAATATCCCAAAACGGTTTTGCGTCTGTTGTGCCAGCTCCTCTATCCCTTCGCGCCGCATATCGCTGAAGAAGCCTGGGAGCATCTCGGCGGTATGGATAGTTTGACCCACATTCCATTCCCTTCTTACGATCCTGCTTATCTTATCGACACGACTGTCATCTATGTTGTTCAGGTCAATGGTAAAGTTCGAGGAAAATGGATGCTTCCCAAAGATATGCCGGAAGAAGAATTGCTTGCATTCATTAAAACGCAGCCGAATATCGCAAAATATTTGACGGGAAATATTTCCAAAGTTGTCTTTGTCTCCAATAAATTGATCAGTATCGTGTGCGATGTTTAGCTTTTTTTATAACTTTAGTCTTTTACTACTTGCCCTCTTCGCGCTGCCAAAACTGTTGTGGCAGTGGTGCGTGCAGGGTAAATACCGTCAAAGTTTAAAAGCTCGCCTCGGCATTTCTTCTCCTTCATTCACTCCCCAAAAAGGGCAGGAGGTGATTTGGATCCATGCTGTGTCTGTAGGAGAGACCCGAGCCGCCATTCCTCTATTTTGCAAAATCCGCGCGGCCTATCCCAATGCCGCGATTTTGATTTCGTCGACAACAGAAACGGGTCGCGCAGAAGCGATGAGAAGCATGCCAGAAGCCGACGCTCATTTTTTTCTCCCGTTTGACCTCTCTTGGATCATTCGCCGTATCCTCAGGCAACTCCAACCCACAAGGCTCATTCTTTGCGAAAGCGACTTTTGGCATCACCTCCTGAAAATAGCCAAGGAAAGAGGAGCTAAGATCCATCTTGTGAATGGAAAAGTTTCCGAACGCTCTTGCCGAAGATTTAAAAAATCCCCCTTTTTTGCTCGTCAGCTCTTTGCCCATGTGGATTTTTTCTGTGTACAGAGCGAACGTTACCGAGAGCGCTTTATCTCAATGGGCATTCCCTATGAAAAAATCGATGTGACAGGCAATCTGAAATTCGATTTACGTGAAAAAAAAATGTCAATGTCAGAAAAAACAACGTTTAAAGAATCTCTTGGAATAACTCCTCATGATCAGGTCTTGGTCGTTGGCTCTACACATGCCCCTGAAGAAGACCGAATCCTTTCTATATTGAGTTTAGTTTGGAAAAAGATTCCTGATTTAAAAGTCCTTCTCGTTCCGCGTCATCCGGAGCGCTTCAATGAAGTGGCGCATCTCTTGGAACAAAAAGCCATTGCATTTTGCCGTTTATCAGAAAAGAGAAATGCAAGCGAGCGCTTAATTCTCATCGATAGAATGGGAAAGCTCAATCAATGCTATCAAATTGCAGATATCGCTATTGTCGGAGGAAGCTATACTTCACAGGTCGGCGGACACAATATCTTCGAACCGATCGCCTTTGGCGTTCCCGTCTTTTTTGGTCCTTATATGCATAGCCAGCCCGATTTAGAAGAGATCGTTTTAACTTCAGGTTCGGGTAAACAAGTCAGCATCGAACAGCTTTATGAACATTTGATTGAAGTCTTAGAAAAACCCGCTATTCGTCATAAATATATCGATGCTTGCCATCAGCTCGCTCAGTCTACGAAAGGAGCCACTGAACGCACATTCGCCCATCTTTTCAGCTCGGCATCGTTTTGATAAATTTAAAAAGCCATTGAGCTTTAATTTCCTCTGTCGTATAATCCTGCTTTCGTTTTTTAAAGCCTGTCGCGGGGTGGAGCAGTGGTTAGCTCGTTGGGCTCATAACCCAAAGGCCGGAGGTTCGAATCCTTCCCCCGCTAATTTCTCCGGCGGTATAGCTCAGTTGGTTAGAGCAACGGAATCATAATCCGTAGGTCGTTGGTTCAAGTCCGACTGCCGCTATTCCTCCAAATCTTTCTTTGATCCTCCAAGAAAGCTATCCCATTTTCCCGGACTTAAG
>Ga0206843_10021_pt1 | contig 41084 bp, 35 predicted proteins | sample Alteio_BWOrgCont_21_FD_152869 | JGI IMG/M metagenome (GOLD analysis project Ga0206843, IMG submission 152869) | Enriched cells from forest soil in Barre Woods Harvard Forest LTER site, Petersham, Massachusetts, United States -... | ecosystem: Environmental > Terrestrial > Soil > Temperate forest >...
AAAAGGTTCTCCACAGACTTCTGCCAATCCAGAAGATATTCCGGCCAAAGCTGATGCCTATATTATGCACGGTGATTCCACAGTTGATAATGTACAAGTCTTTGCAAATGATTATCAAAGTGATGGCACAGGTAATTCAAACAAGTTGTTTGTTGAGGGTGACAAAATTACCTTGGGAGGAAAGCAGCGATTTGAAGAGTCATATTACCAAGGCAATATGATTAAAAATTCCGCACAAGGGGAATTTGTCAATAACAATCAGTTCTTTGCAAAAGATAAAGTAGAATTTACGTGGGAAGCATCTGTCACAGGGCCAGGAAAGGTCATGATGGGCGGAGGAAAAGATGCTGTGATGAATGCGAAAAATGTCAGCGCAGATACTACGGTCATGGCTGATGAGGTTACATTAGGTGCAGTGGTTAATAATGCGCCTATCTATATCAAAGCCAATAAGTTAACGCAGACGAAAGAGAGTAAATTAAATACTCACCAAGCCGTGTTAAATGTTGCAACGATAGAGCAAAATGGAGAAATGAATTTAATCAATGATACCGGTGAGGTTTTTATTAGCCCATTATCGTATCATCACGTAGATAAGAATGCTTCTTTTGTATTGACAAATGGTGAGACACCGCCACTCATCCCAGAAAAATCCGCTAAGTCTAAGGACTCAACAGACGTACCGCCCTCTACTTCCGATGAGGAAGAAAAAGAAAAGGCAACAGAACCACCGCAAGATAGAAATACAAGAAAACCTCAAGAAGAAGAGTTACCAAAACGCTATACCTATAATTCGAAAGAAACTGAGGTTGAAGGACACTTTTACATTCAAGACGGTGCAAATGCAAACATAGGTAATTTAAACATCAATGGCAGACGTGCAAAAGTTGCATTTACTAATAGCCAGCCTAGCCTTATTGGGCAAATCAAACAAAATGGCGGAAATTACGCTCAAAATAATGCAAAAGTAACCGTGCCAGGTGATTATAAGCAAAAAAATGGTCGTATGACGTTAGCCAATCATTCACATCTTAATGTGAAAGGTCAACATAAATCAGATCATCAAGGTATGTTCAAGGTGACCGATAGCACGCACCAAGCAGGTGATATTCATGCAGCGGGTAAAGCCGATTATAATAATGCCCATATTTATGCCAAAAAAGCCACTTTTGCTAACGATACGCATAAAAAAGATACACAAACTGATGTGGAAACAGATCTCACCTATGCCGATGGTATTAAGCTTCAATATAATAATTCCGCTCTAGATGCGAAAAATATTCATAATGGTAGCAAAGTAACGTTTGCAGATAGCAATCTATGGAAGGCAGACGATAAGATTTCAACCAATGAAAAATCTGCAATGGATGGCAATGGCAGTATTTCGTTGATAGGTAAAAAGGTCGATCCCGGTGCCGTAACCACAGCTAAAGTGCATATGGAAGCAGACAATATTAATGTCAATAATGCGATTCATGCGCAAGGTGAATATGCGAAGTTTAAGCCTACAGAAGAACTGTCTATTAAAACGACAGGCGATCAGTCTATAAAAGAGTTTGCTAAAGGAGAAAAGCGCACCCTCGCTATTGAAACTGATGCCATTGCAACCCAAGGTGTGCTCAATACAGAAGGGAATCTTTTTCTGACCTCAACCAAGAGTGATATTAATGTCAATCACGACATCACGGCAAAAAATACCTTACTCACCAGTGCGCGTGATATTAATGCAACAGGCGTCGATATCAAAGGTAGAAATCATGTCAAATTAAAAGCAAAGAATAATATCAATTTAATGAACACTAGAACGCCGTATAAAGGCATATTTGGCGATAGATATCGATTCAAAAGCGCAAGAGTAATTGGTGGAAAAGGCGAAGGGATGAACGGCGTAGGCGCGCATTTACATGCAAAAAACAAAATTAATATGCGACACTCGTTCGTGATGAGTGATGGCACGAACATCTTAAATGGTCGCAATGGAATTAAATCTACGTTCGATAGTTATGTTTATAAATCCAGAGAGGATGAATCCAGTGGATTTTTTTGTGACACAAAAACTACAGAAACGGACACCCATATTGGTCGATCTGGAATTATGGGAAAAGAGAATATATTGATTAGTGATAAGGGTGGGCTTTTTCTGACGGCCACAACATTGGCAGCGCCAGAAGGCAATTATACAAAAATTGACAAAGAGATCCGTCTTAAAGAAGCAATCGCTGTGCATAAGAAAAAAAAGGAAAAAGAATATCTGTTATGGATTAAAAGCACGGATAGAACAAAAGATGAAAGAGCTGAAGGCGTGGATTTAATAGATGATAAACAAACCCTATTGTATTCATTAAATGGGAATATTCGTGGGACAGGTGTAAACGTCCTCAGCAATAAATTTGTGAATTTAGCACCCAATGGTGTAGTGATCTATGATGTGTCTAAACTTAAACATACGTATGATACGCGCAGTTATACGGTTAAATTTAATGGTACCGCATCGGAACTGATGAACATGTTCCACAAACCTAATCCCATGAGCCTATTGAAGAATGACCCTGCGGTGCGTGATGTTGCACAACTATTTAGTGAAAACAGCAAGCTTGGACACCTGATGGCAGGTGTTAATGCTGGCGTGAGCGCTTATAATTTAGGTCAAGAACTCTGCCAAAATGGTTTGGCCAACACCTTATTTGGACATGCAGCAGGCAGCTTTAATCCCAGTGTGGGGCTAGATTTTAGTTGCACCTCGACACATTGTTATTATGAAACGGCGAGCTTAAGTCGATTTAATTGCAATGAAATCATTGTAATTGCGGGCGGAAAATGTGATATGACTGGGATTGAGCTAAATGTCGCAGGCGATATGTCTGTGAAGGCAAGTGAATTTAATTATAATGGTGTTGAATTGAGCTCAGAGTATAAGCAAACTAATGAAACATTTAGCCTAGGAGTGAATTTATCAGGCAATGTCGATGCTGGGTATAGTCAGCAAGAAACTTCACAGCGGGGTCTATCCTACGCTTATGCGCACGGTAAAATTCAAGGTAACTTAAATCTTGATGTGGATAAGATGAAACTTGATGCGGGAATTATTAATACCGGTAATATTACCGGTCGTGCAGATGAACTAACCGTTATTACGCGTCAAGATGTGCAATACACTGATTCACAGGGCTTTGGCTTAAGCTCCTCCGGTGCAATGTCTGCTAATTATTACCATGCCATGGATAAGCAAGCAAAGGAGACTGCAGGCTTGCATGCCAAAGGTGGATTGAATACTGACGAAAATCCTTTTAAAACTAATGAGGTTAATTTAGTAGGTGGTCAAGTGACTACCGATGGAAAAAATAACTTGCAAGCTAAAATAAGCGGTTCTTCCGTGATAGATAAGCATATTGCCCATGGGCAAAGTATCAGTGCTCAGATCAAAGATTGTATTCCGCAAGCCCCTGCTGCTTTACCCGATGCACAGTCTGGTCCAATTTCATCCGGTAAGCCGCCTTCAAAATCAATCAAATCATTGCTGAATGTCACGGCTTCAACCCGTCATTTAAAAATTGAACATCAGGCAACCGTTGCAGGCGGAAAAGGGGTAACGATTAATCCCAATTCAGTCAGCGGTAAATTAAATACCGATCTTACTCAAGCGACAAAGGTCATTGAAAATAAAACCCAAACGTTAGATATGCGCGCTTATGATCTCCGGCCTCTTCAGCAAGCGCCTGCGCAGCAGCCTTCATCAGCAAGCTCTTTGCCTAAACCAGTGACTAGGGATGAGATCTTACTCGGAAATGACAATGACCCTTCGGATACAGCATCGAACACAACCGTATCTTTACCGCCTTCAGATTCTAATGATACCCCAATGGAAGCTGCAGAAAATTTATCGAATAAATATGGATTGCCCGAATTTATGGCTGATCCAAATAGGGTTGCAACGCGCAAACCTATTTTAGGTGCGTGGAGTAATGTGCAATGCCAAGACTCTCTTCAAGATGAAACTGAACAAGTGATTGCTCCGAAGGCATTTAGTTTTGATCCTAAATTGTCGCAATTAGGCTACAAAGCAGGGGGCGGGGGTTACAATCAATTGTATAATAAAGCATTTGGCCAATACACTCATATAGAAAAAGAACTTGAAAAAACCTCTGCCCATAAAGTCGATGCAAAAACAGAAGTTATTTTTGCACAAAATTCACAACAAACAGTCTTCTTAAATTTTGGTGGTAATAATGCTCCCACTGTTGAAGGTAAAACTGCCGCTTATTATAAGGCTAAATATGAACCTGCATCGAATCAACTGGTGGTAGAAACAGGAGCGGGTGTTTATACACGTGTGAATGTGCTAGCAGAAGGTTTTGATGCAGGAGATTTGGGATCCATTAATTTTGCCATTGATGCGGCGAGTTTCGAAACTTCATTGCGAGGCAAATGTAATGTGAGTACTACAGGCGGATCGATAGACGGTACGGCCAGTGTTGCTCTCATGGGGCCTTCAGCTTCTGTCGCTACCACAGCGCCAGCACTCAATCTCTTTGGTTGGACTATCCAATTGAGTAATGAAACAGAGGTAGGTGTCGGTGCTAAAGTCACAGGGGGCGCAGGAGCTACTGCAGATGTCAGCCGTTTAAAAGCAGGAATTCATTTGAACGTAGGAATGTTTTTTGGTGCAGGCATAAGGACTCGGAATAAAGTAGAGGTGGGGGTTGATTTTGAATTTGCACAGCGCTTAGGAGATAATGCTAAAGAACTGTTTGATAATGATGCTATTGCGCAGGGTATTATTGAAAAAATGAAAAATTATCAACCCGTCATGGAATGGGAACATGATTACATTGACGATTTAGCCCAACAATCTATTAGTAAATCTAGATTTAAGAATAAATAAGGAAACAGGGTTAGGCTGGACATTTGCTGGGATCACTTTCCAGTGCTAAGGCAAAAGCTCATGCAGCTTAGAGTTAAGCGCTCTAGGCAATTGGGTTAACATATCTTTAAAATAATTATGTACAATCGGTGCTTTGTCTATCCGTTTTCACAATTATATTATTAAACAATCTGTCTTATTGCGGCGGTGATTATTATTGAGCTGTTGAGGCACGATGTTTGGCATTTGGGAATGAGCCAAAATTTTCTTAAACTCCTCGTCTGTCTTTAAGCACGCTTGCACATTGTTAAGAATGTCTTGCGGGTTATGATTAGGTTGAATTGTAAAATAGTCATAATGTCCATTATCATAATAAAGAAAAATAGGCGTACGTTTATAGTGTTCTAGATTGGATGGAATCAATGGTTGCGCATCAGGTCGGATCACAATAATGGGTCTGCTTAAAAAGGATTGTATAATTTGTAGCTCGATAATATCATTCCACTCATTACCGTTACGTATGTCGTTAATATAGCTTTTAAAATCATCCATTTTCCCTGGCCTAAACTTTCTACATGCAGCAAGGTTATTTTCCAGGTAAAGGACCATCATGTTTCTTATGAAAGTTGCATTTTGCCCCATTGATAATCCAATGGCTTGGAATAAACAAGCGCTGGGATCACTGATTTTGATATAATTGAGTCCATTTAATACATCATCAAAACTAACAGATTCATTAACAACATTTGAGGTATCAAAAGAGGTTTTAAACGATACATAAGCTGCATGAATAATCCCATGCTTATTATTTTTATCACGGCAATGTAAATAATTACTATCATCATCTATTTTCTCTAAAACAATAACGTCACCCTTGTTAGCTGCTAAATGTACTGTATTAGTGGGTCGATAATCATTGACTACGAGCAATGGCGTGTTCCCCGCTTTAAATACAGTAGGATTTTCTATCAATGGAGCCTTTAGTGTTTGAATTATTGGATAATAACGTACTTCATTTTGTTTGACTTCTGTTAAACATTGAGCAAATGTTCTGGGGGTTACGATTCCAGAGATGCTGTTAATAAATTGACTGCCTGATGCTAATACATCAATTCCTCCAGCGATTAAAATTTTCAAACATGAGCTTATGCAATTATCCTTTATTTGTAAATTGGAGGAGGGTGTATTTTTATTATTTTTCTTGCTAAAGAGGTTATAGTTAATCTCATCACGTACATAGTTTCTGCAAAATTCATCCATTTTGTTTACATCTAGACTGTAAAATTCAAACATTGCATCAGGTTCACGTGCCAACTTTTGATGCTCTAAAGTTGTGCCTTCATCTCTTTTATCTGCTACTAATGTATTTAAACTATATGTAGCCTCTTCTGAGTCTTCAGGCCCAGGAGGCCAAAAACTAAAATACCCGTTAGGTAATTCTAAGGAGACATGGCCCACGTTGGTTTTGGTGTTGACGTTGCTGCTATTGTCTTTTGTAGTACATAGATATTCTTTGGTCGCATCAATGGCCAAGGAAACAGTGGTGCCGATAATTGATGTGCTAGAGAAATTACCTTTGTCATTAAAAAAACCTGAATACCACACGCGTATACGCACCCAATTATTTTTGATATGACGATTGTTAAGGCAATGTTCCAGAATAGTCATGGCTTCTTTTGCATCATTAAGATTGTCTTCAAAACTAAATTTCAATCCTTCATCGGGTAAATTATTAATTTTGCCTTCAATGTCATTAAAAAGTAATTTAAGATTATTTAGCCTTTTAAATAGATCATGCAATAAACCAGATTGCAAACGCAGATCTTCTCTTGTTAAGGTTTTATATTGCGCATAAATATAAGCATAGTCCTCATTGAATTTTATAAATTGACTAAGGATGTTTTCAGTCTCTGATGTTCTAAACATGTTAAATTCTCCTTTATATAAATAATCTATTTGTGCCGTAACTTTATATTTGAAATCAGTGGATTTGAGGAAGATATCATTATAAATGCTTCCGCTTCAGTTTGGGGAATTTCAAATTTAAAATCATTGTCATCTATTAATTCATATGCTAATTTATTTTTACTATATTTTCCCCATAATACAGTTCCTTGAGGTAGCACTATCTGAGTATTAGGTATGCAGTAATCTTTAGTAAATTTATAGAGTGAATTATTTTTTTCTTTTGTTATAACATAGGGAAATGCTTCTTCATTTTCTGGGCGCGGCAAGGATTTCACAATAGGGAATTGTTGCTCTTCATCGGTTACTGCTTTGTCTACCTGGATTTTAAGCCAGTAAGGAAGAGTGATGTTATTCGGTTCAATCATATTAATTAATCCTTCAATTTTGCCAGCAAGTAATAATTTGACTGAAACAGTAACACAATTGGCTAATTGGATTGTAGATTGTCTATATTCAATATTTGCTATGCCATACTGTAATTCTCTAGTGTGAATTTTCTTTAAGATGTCATCACATTTTTTGTCAATACTTTTTGAGTCTAAACTAAAAAAAATTTTGTCCAAACTAGGATCAGCAGGTATTTTAATATTGTTAGGACCATAAGGACCTTCTGCTAGTTTATCATCTAAAAGACTATTATTCATTCTTGCGCCTCTGCCTTGAACTATTTCACTTTTGTTTCCTGCAGGCCAAAAACTCATATATCCGCGCGCCGTTTCTATGGAAACATGTCCAACATTGGTATTATCTTCTTCACTGCTCTTTGATGCCATTCGCCCGATTTGACGATATCCAATAGTCAATAGACTATTACTTGTTTGATATACCTTAGGCAAATGCTCAGGATCAGGATATTGACCTGACTCCCAGATCCGTACTCTAACCCAATTATTTCGAATTTCAGGATGGTGAATGATTTTACGATACGCAGATTCTATGGTTTGAATTTTTTTTGAAATTTTATCATATCTTGCTTTGTGGTGGTTAGACATAAATCGCGATGCTTGTAAATTATTTCTTTCTCTAAAGTCTGAAAATCTATTTAAAAGATGTGCCTCATTAGACGATTGCAGTAAAACTAATCTATGCTCATGGGTAAATAACTCAGTATCCAGTGCCTGGAAGGCAGCTTTAAATAGTGTTGAATCATAAGCTGCGCAGAGTGTAGCAAGATCTTGAGAAACTAATCTTTCGGCTTCTGATAATACCACTTCATTTTCTTTATGTATTCGCAATAGCTCATGGATAGAGTTGTGATTACAATAATCTAATGGAGTTTTTTGTTTCTTGTCCTTATCATCAATTGAGAAATCATGTTCAATGACCAACCATTCAAATATTACTTCTTGCGCACCCAGGGCTGCATAATGCAATGCAGTTCTATCATGATAAGTTTTGGCTTTAATATCAAAATCAGGATGAGTTGACAATCTTTCAATTAATTCTTTATGTCCATTATAGGCTGCAAAGTGTAGGACCGTTCTGCCTTGATCATCGCAATCCATTAGTTTGAATATTTTTCCATTAATCCACGCTATTATAAGTGAATAGTGTCCTCCTTCTGCAGCATAGTGCAGGGCGGTCTTTCCATGCTTATCATGCAATTGTAAAGTAAATTTTTTTTCTTTTATCATCCAATCAATTAAATCCTGCTGCCCCCCCAGGGCAGCGGAATGTATGAGGTTGCTTCCTTCATAAGTTACTACGGCTGATGTTTCGTAGTCTCGTAACGTTTCTAACAATTTTCTTTGCCCGCCTTCTGCTGCATAATGAAATGCAGTTTTTCCCTCCATGTCCCTTATTTTTTCCATCGCGAATATAGGAATAATAAACTTTGTTTGATACATCTGCACTATAGCCATGCAGCCGGCATAGGCAGCAAAATGTAACAGGGTTCTACCGCCATGGTCAGTTTGGGTAAGTGGGCCCAATCCATTTTTGAAAGAATCATGAGACATATCATCATCGGAATTGTTAACTGGGAGCGCCCAACTAACAAAGTCAGTTGCAGAGTAGTGGGTGGGGCGATGTGTTTGTTGATAATGTAAGGCCACGTCTTGCAAAGTAATGGCCCATTCAATGCTTGCTTGATACTCTAAGTCTCTTTCTGCAGACTTATGTCCTTTAGTTTTAGACAATACCGCATTTTTTTTAGTCACCAGCCATTTAATTAATAATTTACTTTTACGATGTCCGATAAAATCTATGGCATAATGCAGTGCATTTTTACCCCTATTATCCGCCTCATTAACATTAAAATCTTTCTTTTCAATTAACCACTGGATCACCTGCTGATATCCGCCTAATGCTGCCCAGTGCAATACACTCCTGCCACAATCATCTTTTTCTTCTAAATAAAAATCAAGTTCTTCTGTTAAATATTGCAGCAATGATCGATGGCCATAATATGCTGCATAATGTAAGATGTTTCTGCCTTCTTTATCCTTTTGATACAAGAGTGAGGATTGATTTAATGACAGCCAAGTCAGCAGTTCTTTGTGATTGCCTTGCGCAGCCAGATGGCCAATATGTACATTATTATCATCCACTTCATCCCAGCGAAAAATTCCCCTGGATACCCATAACTCAATTAACTGTTGATGGCCACCTAATGCGGCATAATGTATGAGTAATTTTCCATATATATCTTTTACTCTGATATCGCTTTGCTCCTCAGTAAAATGAGTAATCAGTGCTTCATGCCCCCCTTGGGCAGCATGATGTATTATGGTTGTATCGGGGAATTGATCTTCTTCTAGGCTGAATTTCAGTTCATTACAAAGCCACTCGATAAGCTCTAAATGTCCTCCTTGTGCTGCTGCGCATAGGATAGCTAATCGTTCATGTGCCCTGTAGCACTTAAAATGAAATTCTATGGAGTCATCATAAAATATCGATAGCAGACCGCCCCTGGCAAGATCTTTAATAGCAGAATAGAGTCTTACTCTTTTTACAGCATTTACTAGGGATAGAATAAAATCTTTTTTACCGCCTTCTGCTGCGTGATTTATTATATTTTTGTCATGATGATCTTTTGACCAGAGATCAAGTTTCTTTTCGGTATTTAACCATAACGCTAATTCAAAATGCCCGCCAGCTGCGGCATAGTGCATTACGTTTCTTGATTGCTCATCTATGTCTTCTAAATTCAAACCTTGCGCTAACAGCCATATCATTAATCCTTGATGACCACCTTTTGCGGCGAGATGTAAGAGTGTTTCACCCTCATCTCCTAAAATTTCTGTTAAATTTGTTCCAGAGTTGACGGCACTGATTAAGGCTTCTTTATCACCGCGTAAGGCGGCTAATAAAAGTGGACCCATGATTTATTTCCTACGATTAAACTGTATATTTTATACTGGTAGGTGTAAGCTTGACTATGGGATCTTTTGCCACAACTTAATTGCACAGACGCTAAGTGTATGAATGATTTTTAACATGTTAAAAATCTTAAACTTGCGAGGTTCTAGTGAAATTTAAGTATAGCAGTCTGTTTTATCAAATCTATGCGCCGCCTAAACGAGCGATTGACATTGTACGCAAAGTCAAAGTTTGATAGACTGATGATCTTCTAAAATCGTATGATATAGAAGGCCTGGATCTTAAATTTCTGGAATTCACCGTGTTAGCACAACCTTATTCATCCCTATTGCCCGAATTAGAACCCACTTGGCAGTGCATGCTCGAGGATGAATGCCATAAACCTTATTTTGCTCAATTACAGGAATTTTTGCACCACGAGTTTGAATCTGGTGAGGTGATATTCCCGCCCGCTAAAGATATTTTTAATGCGTTTGCTTATATGCCTTTTAATGGCGTGCGCGTGGTGATTTTAGGTCAAGATCCTTATCATGGCGTAGGACAAGCGCATGGTTTAGCTTTTTCAGTGAAAAAAGGCATTCGGCTGCCGCCTTCGCTAAAAAATATTTTCAAAGAGTTGCATCAAGATTTAGCTTGTCCTATTGCAAGTAATGGGGACCTGACGCCTTGGGCACAGCAAGGCGTGTTATTGCTCAATACCTGTTTAACCGTGCGATCAGGACTTGCGCACTCACATCAAGGGCGGGGCTGGGAATTATTTACCGATGCGGTGATTAAAACATTGAACACGCACGCAAGTGATCCTTTAGTGTTTGTATTGTGGGGAGCGCCTGCGCAAGCTAAGCAAAGTTTAATTACAGATAAACGTCATCTGATTTTAACTGCACCGCATCCTTCGCCTTTATCTGCGCATCGCGGGTTTATAGGCTGTCGACATTTCTCGAAAATTAATGCCTTTCTCACGTCGCATCATAAGCGTCCTATTGATTGGTGTTTGTAAGGGATTAACTAGTCTTGATTTGTATAAGTTATTCCGCTAGGATGGTGATCCGTTACACTGATTGAGGGTCTTGAACTAATGAAATACTGCACGGTTACAAGTCTTATCTTATCTCTAGTCTTAATATGGAGCAGTAGTTGGGCATCTGAGCCTGTTCCTCCTAACATCACTGACATCAAATTTTTTCAAGATGAACGTGCAGCGATCCAACGCATGTCTAGCTCTTGGGCTTATTTTCTTAACCATAATGAGCCACGCAAAGCTGCGGCATTGTATGAAAATCACATCTCTTTATACGCGACGTTTAAAAATAAAATTGATAATTACAATGATCTCGTCACCTACTTTATTCGTCTCACCAAAAAAGATAAATTCAAGGTTGAGTTTAATGAAGAGAATATTCGTGTGTATGGCGCAACAGCGGTGAACTCTGGCTTATATACTTTTTCGTTTCGTGAAAAAGGTAAACTGACAGTCATTCCCGCACGGTTTACTTTTGTGTATACCTTAACCCCTTCGGGCTGGCGTATCGTTGATCACCATTCTTCTGTACTCCCGCAATGAATCCATTAATTCATGAGGCGTAAATGCCCAATATTGTTATCCACCATCAACAAATTCCGTCGACGCAAGATTTAGCGCGGCAAGAAAAAGCGCGGCTCAGGCCGGGTATCTGGTGGATCGATACCGCTGATGAACAAACAAAAGGCCGCGGCACGCATAACCGTAACTGGGCCTCGCCTCCGGATGTGAATGTGTACGTCACCTATAGTTTTTTAATGCCGGTAAATAAGCATAATGATGCAGTGATACCTCATCTTTCACAAGTGGCAGCCCTAGCGGTGACGCAAATGCTACAGTCCTATGGTTTACATCCTACCCTTAAATGGGTGAATGATGTTTTGCTCAATCAACGAAAAATGTGCGGCATCCTCGTCGAGGTGGAAAATGTGACTGTAGCAGGGATAGATTATTACGCAGTTTTTCTAGGGATGGGGATTAATGTGAATATGTCACTAGCTGTTTGCGAACAACTCGATCAACCGGTGACTTCAATGAGTGTCATTGCGGGTAAAACATTTGATAAAAATGAAGTGTTAGCCAAAACGACGGGTTATTTACAAACTTTTATTCAATTACTCCTTATTCAAGATTATAAAGTACTGCGCCCACATATTAATGCCGTGCTTGAGCGTTATGACGGTGAAGAAATTATTTTTGATACGGCCGGTATGGGTAAACCAGCGACAAAGGAGCAGCTGATCAAAGGACGCATACTCGGCATGAACGAACAGGGCCATTTGCAATTAGCGACCCAACAAGGGATAAAATCCTTATTGAGCGGAAGAATTTTAAAAGGCACTGAGAAAGACGCGGCCATTGCTATTATGCATGCGGGTCATGCGACGAGTGCCACAGCTACGATAGTCGCGACGCCTGCGTGGCGGATAAGTTCAGCGCCGGCCATTACTCCCAATCCTGCGGCGGGCCTTTCTTGCAGTTATTACGCAAAACTATAAAATTACCTTTTTAAGTATTCATTAGAGTTTGAGTTCAGTTAAAAATCCCCCCGGCCGAAACGGCCGCCCCCCTTTACAAAGGGGGCAAGCAAGTCCAATGCAGGGGCTTGAGTCCTAGATTCCAAGATCTCAAGATCCATTGTTTTGGACTTGCTTGCCCCCTTTGTAAAGGGGGCCGGCCGTTTCGGACGGGGGGATTTTTAACTGACGGTGAAGGATTTATAGATCTTATAATTTACCTTTGAATTTAAAAAAAGACCTAAAATTCACGCTTTCTCAATTAAAAAATGCAAATAAGGACCTTCTTGAGTTTGGGCCAATAAATGATCTTTGCTTTGATGGACCAAGGCTTTAATGTCTACGGTTAAAGACGGTTGAGTACTGATAAGCCATAACCATTGCCCGGAAGCGAGCCCACACAGGGCCTGCTTGGTCTTTAGCAAAGGCAGGGGGCAAGCCAAATGCGAGGTATCTAATTTAACAGCTAGACTTAATTTGTCTGGTTCAGGCCATACTTTTGATATACTCATAGCTATACTCAGTCACTAATCAATGTTCTCGGACAAAGGTTTATCCATGAAGGGCGTACAAACCATAGTCAGTGCTATTGTAATGCATTGTTTTCTCCTATTCACGCTTTATCCAACCGTGATGCTGGCCTATGATCTGCCAGACATGGGGGATTCTACCATTCATAGCATCAGTAGGACTCAGGAGGAGCTCTTGGGCCGGGAAATCATGCAAAAAGTCCGGCAATCTCCGCTCTATAATAGCGATCCTATCGTCACGGGTTATGTGCGTACGCTTGGTACTCGCCTAGCGGCAGGGGCAGGACACGCCCATGATGATTTTTATTTTTTTGTGATTAATGATCCCCGCGTCAATGCATTTGCATTGCCGGGAGGCTATATCGGGATCAATGCCGGCTTAATTTTGGTGGCAGAAAATGAAAGTGAAGTCGCAGGCGTGATGGCCCACGAAATGGCGCACGTGACCCAGCGGCATATTGCCCGTATGTTTGAGCGCAGCCAATCGTTGAGTTGGCCGATGATGGCCGCACTCCTAGGCTCGCTTATTTTAGCTTCACAAAACCCGGCCTTAGGCAGTGGCGCCATGGCTACTGCTTTGGCCGGGGCTAATCAAGACATGATTAATTTTACCCGCAGCAATGAAGAAGAAGCCGACCGGATAGGCATGCAGATGTTGGTGGATGCACAGTATGATCCTAACGGCATGAGTACTTTCTTTGGCCGCATGGCGCAGGCGAATAAATATAATGACAGTTTTTATGTGCCCGATTTTTTACGTACCCACCCTGTGAACAGTGCGCGGATCGCCGATGCTAAAACCCGGGCGCAAGGCTATCAAGTTGTCCCGCAAGGTAGTGAGCTGAGCTTTCAGCTGATACGGCATCGCTTACAAGTGCTATTTGGCAACCCCACACTCAATACGATTGCCTATTATGAAGCGGAATTAAAAAAACCCAATAAAAACGCCTCCCCCGCCTGGCATTATGGTTATAGCCTCGCCTTAGCAGAAAAAGGCCGCTTTGCAGAGGCCGAAGCCCAATTGCTACAACTGATGGCCACAAATCGCCAAGAGAAAATTTATCGATTAACTTTAGCGCAAGTCTATCAACAACAGCATCAATACCCCAAAGCGTTAACCGTATTAAAAGAGACTTTAGTCTTGTACCCGAATGATGAAGCGGTCGTTCTACAAACCGCGCAAGCCCTAACCGATGCGAAACAATATCAAGAGGTCCGCGTATTATTGGAAAAACAAGTGCGCACCATCCGCAATAATCCTCAGTATTATCACTTACTCGCACAGGCACAGAGTAAATTGAATAATCCTCAAGGCTCTTATATGGCGCGCGCCGAATATTATGCGCTTGAGGACGATTTACATAGCGCAGTGCGTGAATTAAAACGAGCCCAAGCTGAAAATAAAAAAAGTGCTTATCTACAAGCTAAAATTGCCGCGCGACTAAAAGTGCTAGAAGAGCAACTCGAATTAAGAGATGAATTGCAATGATCACTTTTTCAAAAGCGTATGAATTTATCCAGCAATTCCCACTGCCTTTTATTGCGGCGCTGGGATTACTGGCAGGAATCATTGCTCAATTGATTTTAGGGATGTCGACACAGGCCCATGTAATTTGGTTTGCCACTTTATTGGTTTGCGGCGTGCCCTTAGTCTTGACCACGGTATGGGGCGTTGTGCGCGGTCAATTTTCTGTGGACATTATTGCTGCTTTAGCCATTATTACCGCATTTATTATGAATGAAGCCTTTACCGGCGCAGTATTAGTATTAATGCAATCCGGTGGGCAAGCCATGGAAAAATATGGCTTAAAGCGCGCCATGTTTACCCTAGATGCGTTGTTATCCCGTGCCCCTAAAACAGCGATTCGGATGCAGGCGGGCGGGCAAGAAATTATTCCCGTAGGTGAAGTCAAGGTCGGGGATATATTATTGATCCGCCCTGGGGAATTAGTCGGCGTAGACGGGACTGTAATCGACGGAGAGGGAGAAATTGATGATGCCGCTATTACGGGTGAGCCTTTTGTCCGGTTTGTTAACAAGGACAAGGTGTTATTAAGCGGCAGTATTTTGGTCAATGGCGCACTCACCCTGCGTGCAGATAAAACTACCGAAAAAAGCCAATACGCAACCATTGTAAAATTAGTGCAGCAAGCGCAGCAAGAAAAAGGCTCAATACAACGTTTAGCCGATCGTTACGCAATCATTTTTACGCCCCTGACTTTACTGATTGCCGCAATAGGATTTGCGATCACCCAGGAAGCCATTACTATTCTTGCGGTATTGGTGGTGGCAACGCCCTGTCCTTTGATTTTAGCCACACCCGTTGCGGTATTATCCGGTGTTAATCGTGCCGCCAAAGCGGGCATTATCGTAAAAGGCGGTGCGCCGCTAGAAAAACTTGCGGCAGTGGATGTGGTGGTACTGGATAAAACCGGGACCTTAACACAGGGGATCCCGGTGATTGATAACATTGTCGTCTTCCCCGGTGCCGCTTATTCAACGGATGAGGTATTATACCGTGCTGGGATTATTGAACAACAATCCTCTCACGCGGTCGCTAAAGCCACCACAAAAGCGGCAATAGAAAAATTCCCTCAATTACCCCAACCCACGCAAATTCGCGAAACACCGGGCGCAGGGGTAATAGGCGATTATGAAAATAAACCGATTGCAGTCGGGACCGCCGATTACATTCAATCACAGCTTACCCCCGAGCAGGTGCCCGCCTATCTTACGTTTATGCAAACTTTTGCGCATGAAGAAAAATTAATGTCTGTGATTGCAATGAATGGGCAATGTTTAGGTGTGATTTTCTTTGTGGACGCGCCACGGCCTAAGGCCATTGAGATGATTAGCGCTTTACGACGTATGGGCATTAAACATATCGTCATGCTAACGGGTGATAATCCCCGTAATGCCCATCGAATCGCGCAAGCGTTGGGGATCACGATGTATCGCGCCGGCCTGCATCCCGAAGATAAAGTCGCCGTCCTTAAAGAAATCAGCGCACGGCATCATCATACCTTGATGGTCGGCGATGGCATTAACGATGCGCCTGCGCTGGCCAGCGCCTTTGTCGGCATGGCTATGGGCGCACAAGGCGTTGCCATTGCGGCGCAAGCTGCAGATATCGTATTACTCGAAGATAATATCGAGGGCGTCGTATCGGCCTTAGCCATCGGTCGTCGCATGCTATACATAGCTAAACAAGGGATTTGGATAGGCATGGGCTTAAGCCTCTTACTCATGTGCATCGCCGCATGCGGGCTTATTCCCCCTCCAGTAGGCGTAGTCCTGCAAGAAATTATTGATGTGACGGTGATCTTTAATGCCTTGCGCGCCAGAAAGTAAAATAACTTTCAAAAATGGCGGTATCGCTATTCTTGTGCTAAACATTTTTATGCCTACAAGAATTTTTTTAATCACTAGGGAGGGTGAGTAGCGATTATGGCGGATAGAAGACTACAAGTGTTTCATGCAGTGGCAAGGCTCCTAAGCTTTACCCGTGCTGCCGAAAATCTGCAAATGACCCAACCTGCGGTGACCTTTCAAATTAAGCAACTTGAAGATCAGCTTAATGTGAGATTGTTTGACCGCTCTCATAACCGTATCAATTTGACTGAGGCGGGTCGGCTAGCGTTTGATTACGCGGGACGCATTTTTGGCTTATATGGCGAAATGGAAAATTCAATCCGTGAAGTCACGGGTGAAGTCAGTGGTGTGTTGCGGATAGCCGTGGGTAATTCTGCGGCGCAATACATGTTAACCCCGATACTGTCTGCTTTTGGCCAACAATTTCCTGCGGTACAAATTCGTTTAGACGTGGGTTCGGTGGCGCAAGTGATCTCCATGGTCGAAAACAGTTTTGCCGATGTCGGTATTGTTGAAATGCCGGTGAACAATAAAAAATTGATCACTAAAGTCCATAATGAAGCACACTGGCGGTTTGTGGTGGCAGCTAGCCATCCGCTTGCGCGCATCAATCAAATTACTCCGGAAATTTTAGAGCAACAAACTTGGATCATGGCGAGTGACTCCGCAGATGCACGAGAAATTGTGAATCAGTATATGAGTGATGCGGGCATCGACTTAACACGCTTACGCATTATGATGGAAATGGGTAGTTTTAGTGCGATTAAACATGCGGTTGAAGCCGGTCAAGGCGTCGCTTTATTGCCACACGTTGCTATCCATAAAGAATTAAAATTAGGCAGTCTTGCTTCTCCGCCGTTATCTATCCCGTTAATTCAGGGGCTGTCTTTCATTTATAAACAACAAAAATTTCCTTTGAAAATTGTAGATGAGTTGTTAAACTTGACGAAACAAGTGAACGCGACTAAAAAACACGCCTCGGCCTGTGCTGAAGAATTGGCGTAATTTAAGCGCTAAAAGGAAAGTTTATGTTTGAAGTATTAAAAGGCTATTACCATCGTCACTTTACTGATCCTGAGGCGGTGGTCTTAGCGCTTTTTCTCTTGGTCAGTTTTCTATTTTTATTTTTTTTCGGTGAAATGCTAGCGTCGGTATTTGCTGCACTGGTGATTGCATTTATTCTCGAATGGCTGGTGAATAAACTAGAAGGCCTACATATGCGACGGGGTTACGCCATCGCTATTGTGTATTTTGGTTTTTTAAGTATCTTGGCATTTACTGTATTTTTTCTTCTGCCCTTGTTGTGGCAACAAATCATCCATCTGATCGAAGAAATGCCGGGTATGATCTCCCATTGGCAGCAACAACTTTTGTTATTACCCGTGTATTATCCTGAACTTATATCTGAACAGCAGATCAATGATTTTATAGATACGATGCGGCCGCAAATGGTGCATTATGGGCAACGTGTTTTGTCTTATTCAGGGACGCTCGTGCCGTTGTTTGCAGGCGTAGTGGTCTATTTTGTTTTACTGCCCTTAATGATATTTTTTATGCTCAAAGATCGTGATTTGATTACGCATTGGGTGCTAAGTTTTTTACCTAGAGACCGTCGCCTCATCGAGAATGTTTGGGATGAGGTGTATGGGCAGTTCGGGAATTATGTGCGTGGAAAGGTAGCAGAAGTATTGATAGTCGGCATTGTAAGTTGGATATTGCTTGCATTTATGGGTTTAAATTATGCAGGGCTTATTGCCTCTATTATTGGTGTATCGGTATTAGTCCCGTATGTTGGCCCCATCGTGGCCACAATCCCGTTAGCGGTGGTGGCTTATTTTCAATGGGGTTGGGGCATGAACTTTTTTTATGTCGTAGTCGGTTACGGTGTGCTCCAAGCTTTAGATGGCAATGTATTAGTTCCCATCTTATTCTCTGAAGTCGTGAATTTGCATCCGCTTGCGATTATTATTGCAGTGATTTTCTTTGGTGCGTTATGGGGAGTGTGGGGCGTATTTTTCTCCATTCCTTTGGCCATATTAATTAAAGCAGTGATTAATGCCTGGCCTTAGTTTAAATCAGATCAGAGTGCGCGGGCTGCAGCTAATACTACTGCGGCATGATCAGTGACACGCACTTTTCGCCATTCTTGTCGGAGTAGGCCTTTTTTATCGATTAAAAAAGTACTGCGCGAGATCCCGTTGATAATTTTCCCAAACATATTTTTCGGCCAGAGCACATCAAATAATTGACATAAGGCCTCGTTCTGATCGCTTGCTAATTCAAACGGTAGATTATACTGGCATTTGAATTTCATATGCGATTTTAAGCTATCGCGGGAAATGCCAAAGATTTCAGTATTCGCGGTTTGAAATTCTGAATAAAGCGTTGCAAAATCTTTACTTTCTTGAGTGCAGCCCGGGGTATTGTCTTTGGGGTAAAAATAGAGCACGATATTCTTGCCGAGTAAATCGCGGCTTGCAATCGTTTCTTCATCGCTGATCATGAGCTCAAAGGCAGGCACGGCTTGATTAACATGAATGGACATAAGCTCTCCTAGGTTTTTAACGCTAACTTCGCTATAATACACCTCTAATTAAGGAGTCGCCTAATGTTTTCTGGCAGCATAGTTGCATTAGTTACCCCCCTGCATGCAGACGGTCGCCTAGACCTTGAATCCCTGCGTCGATTGGTTTCTTGGCATATAGAACAGGGGACGCAAGGCATCGTTGCTGCAGGGACGACCGGTGAATTTAGCGCATTAACCGCAGAAGAATACCGGCTCGTTGTCAGCACCGTAATTGAAGAGTCTGCACATCGCGTTCCCGTTATTGCGGGTAGCGGTACCTCTTCTACCCAAAAGACCATCGAGCTGACCCAGCTTGCCAAGGATTTAGGAGTAGACGCCTGTTTATTATTGACCCCCTGTGGCATTAAACCTACCCAAGCCGGCCTGATTGCGCATTACCTTAAAATTGCGCAGAGCGTGGCCATTCCTCAAATAGTGTATAACGTCCCAACCCGCACGGCCTGCGATTTATTACCCGAAAGTGTTATAAAAATTGCGCAGCATCCTCATGTGGTGGGCATAAAAGAATGCGTCAGTGGCCATTATCAACCCTTGATAACAGCATTAGGCGGACGCTTTGCTATTTTAAGTGGCGATGATCCTACTGCGTTGGATTTAATGAAATTAGGCGGGCAGGGTGTGATTTCCGTTGTGGCTAATGTCGCCCCTCAATTAATGCGTGAATTATGTGATCGGGCAAGAGCGGGTCGTCTGGATGAAGCCGACCGCTTGCAGCAGCGTTTACTCGCGTTATATGATACGTTGTTTATTGAATCTAATCCCATTCCTGTTAAATGGGCGTTGCATGAAATGGGATGGATAGGCAGCGCAATAAGATTGCCGTTAACGCCTTTATCCGAGACGTATCGGGCCCAAGTTCAAGCCGCATTACGCACCACTGGGTGTCTTTAATTCAAAAAGGAAAGTGTGTGAAACAGATTTATAACGTTATGGGAATAATGCTATTGACCCTATTAGGCAGTGGCTGCGCAACAATGGTGGAATCGTATCGGACATTTGCACCCGATAGGGACACCGCCTACCTTGATGCCAGATCCAGCCCGCCTTTAGCCTTACCTGAGGGAGTAACCCTTGCGGATAATTTCCATTCCCCTTATATTGTACCGTTTGGGCCGCTGCCTGGGCCTGATGCAGAACCGATGACTTTAATGCCCCCGGGCGGACTAGCGGTTTCGGAAAAGGCAGAGCAAGAAGTTAAACGCCAAGAAGCAAGTGAAGATAATGAATGAAGAAGTTAAAGCTGATTTCTACCGGTAAATCCAAATCCCTTTATACCACGGACCATCATTCGCAATTAGTGATGGAGTTTCGGAATGATATTTCCGCATTTAATGCGGTAAAATTAGATAATCTTGCCGGCAAAGGGCAGGTGAATAACGATATCAATACCTATCTAATGAATTTTTTGACACAGCAGGGTATTAAAACACATTTAATTGAGCGCGTCGGTCCACAGGATGTAATCGTCAAAAGTCTAAAAATGATTCCGCTTGAGGCCGTTGTGCGTAATTATGCCGCAGGCAGTTTATGTAAACGCTATGGCATAGCGCAGGGCTTAGCCTTGCAACCGCCTTTATTTGAGTTTTTTCTAAAAAATGACGCATTAGGTGATCCCATACTGCGCGATGAGCATATCTTAAGTTTTGGCTTTGCGACAGAGCAGGATATGGATGAGATTAAAAAAACGTCATTACTCATTAATGATTTGCTTGTGCCTTTATTTAAGCAAGCTGGCTTTTGGTTGGTGGATTTTAAGCTTGAATTTGGCCGCGATAATGAGGGAAAGCTGGTATTAGCAGATGAGCTCTCTCCTGATGGTTGCCGTATTTGGGATGCCACCACCCAAGAAATCTTCGATAAAGACCGTTTCCGCCAGGATTTGGGCTTAGTCATCGAGCACTATCAAGCCGTGGCGAAAAGACTGGGTATCGAGGCTAGTGCGTCGTCATAGCCGCCTAGACGTGCACTCCCTCCACGCCTCCCCAGCGTTATTGTTTAAGTTTTAGACTCTCTCAGTGCTTCTGGAAAAATTTTATTCAAATATCCTCATCCGGCCTTGACAATTGCCCAAAAATTGTCCATTAATTAATAGTTAATTAGATAAGTTTAGACATGCGCTAAACCCCTATTAGTTATAGGTTGAAATCACACAAAATAAGAAAAATACAGGGAACCTATCCCTGCCGAGTGTAGTTGGAGATAGACATGAAGAGTCAGTCGTTAGTATTGTTATTTTTAACCATGTTGGTGATGAGCGCCTACAGTGCCGCTTTTATTTCCGATCGGGAAAATAACCAAGTCCATGGCCCGATATCTCACACCTTATGGGATGAGGAAGACTAATCCCTGGCCTTTAATTTACCAGCCTGTCCTGATACCATGGCGCTTTATCTATCTTAAGGAGTAAAGCGTCATGTCAGAAAATCCACAAGTCACACTTACCACGCGTTTTGGTGATATCGTTATTGCTCTGGATGCCGCGCATGCGCCCATCACCGTCGAAAATTTTCTACGTTATGCCAGCGAAGGTTTTTACGAAAATACGGTATTCCATCGCGTGATCCCTGGATTTATGATCCAAGGCGGCGGCATGAGCGAAGATCTGGAGCAGAAAAAAGGGAATGAACCGGTTGTAAATGAAGCCAATAATGGTTTAAAGAATAGTCGTGGCAGTATTGCCATGGCGCGTACCAGCGATCCGCATTCTGCGAGCAGTCAGTTCTTCATTAATTTAAAAGATAATCCGTTTCTTGATTTTAAAAGTGAAACCACGCAGGGTTGGGGCTATGCGGTATTTGGAAGTGTGATAAGTGGTATGGATGTCGTTGATATCATCGCCAAACAAAAAACCGGATCACGGGCCGGACACCAAGATGTACCGGTAGAAGCAATCGTAATTGAACAAGTAACCGTTCAACCGGCACAAGATGCGCAATAAATAAAGCCTAACGCGGTGGGATAAGCACCGCGTCTTAGATATTAACGGGTAAACGGTAACATTCTTTTTAATACCGTATCTTTATAAATAAAATGATGGACTAAAGCGCCCGCAGTGTGCAGGCCGACTAAAGTGATAAGCGTAGTCGCAATAATTTCATGGGCCAGTTTGAAATTGCCGGACCAGACGGTGTTAACGGGCATCCAAGCCGGCGGAGTCAACGTATAAAGCGTGAACCAATCCACATTTCGGCCACCGCTTAAACTCATTAATATGCCGGTAATGGGCATGGCAACAACGCACAGCAACAATAAATTATGCGTAATGCGTGAGACGCGATGTTGCCAACTGCCTGCAAAAGGCAGCGGTTTGGGGTGAGTATTTATCATGCGCCAAATGATCCAAAAGATCCCGAGCAGTAAAATCGTGGTGCCTACCGATTTATGTAAATACATATGTGTCCCGCGTGTAGGGTCAGTTTTGGACATATTCTCAAACATCCAGATTAAATAAAGCTGCACGCTTACCAGTATAAACATCAGCCAGTGGATACTTTTAGTGATAGCGCCGAAACGGTTGGGGGTGTTTTTTAGTTGCATATTCGAACTCCTTGTATAAATGACTTTAATAACTTCGCATCACTGCAAAATCGATAATAGACTCCAATGCCTCAGTATAAATATTTCTAGGAAAATCCGCTAACGCCTGTCTTGCGCGCTCGGCATAGTGCTTCGCTAATTGTTCCGCATACTCACGGGCACCGGATGCGATGATGGCCTGTTGCAAAGCGGCGATCTGTGTGGGATCCGGGGTATGGATTGCATTTTTAACGCATTCAATATGTGCTGTGTGTTTGCTTTGTAAAATGTAAAGCAAAGGCAGTGTTAAATTGCCTTCATTCAAATCATCGCCGATGTTTTTGCCAATTTGCTCAACATGACCTTGATAATCCAGAATATCATCCATCATTTGAAATGCAATCCCCACATTTAGACCATAGGTGCATGCTGCGTCAGCGTAAGAGGGTGCGGCTAATAAAGCGCCTAAGTGTGCAGCCACTTCAAATAATTTCCCGGTTTTACAGGTAATAATTTGCAAGTAATCTTCGATCGTGGTTTGAAAATTGCGTCGGTGCATGAGTTGTATGATTTCGCCCTGGGCGACTTGATGGGTGGCACTGGCAATAGCTTGCGTGATGTCATGATTACGTAGTGATACTGCAAGTTCAAAAGCGCGCGAGTAGAGAAAATCACCGACCAAGACACTGGCTGCATTGCCCCAAATTTCATTGGCTGTTTTCTGGCCGCGACGTAAAGTGGATTCATCAACCACATCGTCGTGGAGTAGGCTCGCGGTATGGATAAGTTCTGTAGCACTCGCAAGGGTAATATGATCGTTGCCTTGATAATTAAAAGCTTTTGCGATAAGAAGCAGCATGATAGGGCGCAAGCGCTTGCCGCCCGCACTGGCAACATGATTTGTAAGTAAGTTAACCATGTCCAAATGCAAGGCAGCACGTTGTCTAATCAGTTGGTCGCTTGCCAGTAATTCAGCTTGGAGCAGGGTGTGTATATCAATTAATTGCATGGCCATCATCCTCAATGTGCAGTGTTGCGTAACCCAGGGAGGCGTGTCAAGCTTTTTAAACTATTTTTATGCGCTAAGTGCTTGCTTAGCCATGAGTTCTGCTTTAAAATGGGCAGCTTCATGTAAAGGGGATAGTGAATGTACGCGGTAATTAAAACAGGCGGTAAGCAATACCGGGTCAGTGAAGGCCAAAAATTGGTAGTGGAAAAGTTAGACCATGCGATAGGGCATGTATTTGATTTGGCACCAGTATTTATGTTATCTAACGGTGATCAATTACAAATCGGTACACCGGTTATTCAAGGGGCATCCGTTCAAGTGGAAGTGCTTGCACACGGTCGAGGCAAGAAGATTAATATTCTTAAATTCCGCCGCCGTAAACATCATATGAAACATATGGGACATAGACAGTCTTATACCCAGATTAAGGTTACGCGCATAGTTGCGGCGTAATTAAGAAATAGTAGCGATTAAGAGGGCATTATGGCACACAAGAAAGCGGGTGGTAGTACCCGGAACGGGCGTGATTCGAACCCTAAGTATTTAGGGGTTAAACGGTTTGGCGGCGAGCGTGTTGAGCCTGGCCATATCATTATTCGTCAACGTGGCACTAAAGTTCATGCGGGCGTCAATGTTGGCTTAGGAAAAGATCATACGTTGTTTGCCCTAAAAGGCGGCATGGTATTGTTTGAGCGCAAAGGCGATAAAAACCGTAGTTTTGTCAGCGTCGTTGAGACTGAGAATTAATTTTTTCGGTTAATTTCTTTTAAAAAAGCAATCTAGGTATTCCTAGCTTGCTTTTTTTCTATTTGTAAAAATTCCATTAAGGTCCCCATTATGAAATTTATAGATGAAGCTAAGATCCGAGTAGAGGCTGGCAAAGGCGGAGATGGTTGCTTGAGCTTTCGTCGGGAAAAATTTATCCCCTTTGGCGGGCCTAATGGTGGCGATGGCGGAGATGGCGGCAGTGTGTTCCTAGTGGCTGACCCTAATATTAATACCCTGATTGAATATCGCTTCCAACCTTTACAACGGGCTGAGAAAGGTCAGCACGGTATGGGCAGTGAATGCACGGGCCGGGCTGGAAAATCCATAGTGCTGAGAGTGCCGCTAGGCACAAAAGTCTTTGATCGAGAAACTGAAGAAGTCCTTGGAGATTTAACCACCGCAGGCGAGCAGCTCATGGTTGCACGCGGGGGGCGGCATGGTTTAGGCAATATCCATTTTAAAAGCAGTACCAATCGCGCGCCAAGAAAGACGACGCCTGGGCAGCCTGGAGAAGTCAGGGAGCTGCGCTTAGAGTTGCAAGTATTAGCCGATGTAGGCTTATTAGGCTTGCCTAATGCGGGTAAATCTTCTTTAATCAGTAAAATTTCAGCCGCCAAGGTTAAGATTGCAGATTATCCTTTTACCACCTTACAGCCTCATTTAGGCGTGGTCCGTGTCGATGAGGACTGCAGCTTTGTGGTCGCGGATTTGCCAGGATTGATAGAAGGGGCGGCAGAAGGGGCAGGCCTTGGGGTTAAATTTCTAAAACACCTGTCAAGAACCCATTTATTATTGCATGTGGTGGATATTTTGCCGCCAGATGGATCTGATCCTGTCGAGAACATTAAAATCATCCGCAAGGAACTCGCTGACTATGCGCCTGAAATGGCCGCAAAACCCAGTTATTTAGTTCTAAATAAAATTGATTTACTGCCTGAAGATTTACAACAAGCGCATTGTGAACGCATTGTTGAAGCTTTAAATTGGCAAGGCCCTCGGTTTATGATCAGTACGGTAACGGGGCAGGGGATATCTGAGCTGGTTTATGCCGTGGGGAATTATTTTCAGGAGAAGCGGGCGCAAATTGAATCTCCGCCTTCTTTGTAAAATTAGAAATCCTATTAATTTCCCGGTTCGTTAAAAATCCCCCCGTCCGCAGCGGCCGGCCCCCTTTACAAAGGGGGCAAGCAAGTCCAATAGTCTATAAAGGAGGTTGGCCGTAAGAGTGGGGAGATCGATAAGATTGCCCCCTTTGTAAAGGGGGCCGGCCGCAGCGAAAGGGGGGATTTTGCGATCTTAATATAAAATAGAAGTAAACTAAGCTGCAGGTTGTGCTAACGCTTTAATCCGAGCATTCAAACGGCTCTTATAACGGGCAGCTGCATTTTTGTGGATCAAACCTTTAGCGGCCAGACGATCAATCACAGGTTGTGCAATCCGAAAAGCAGCGGTGGCTGCGGTGTAATCTAAGGTGACTATGGCTTTACGAACCTTTTTAATCAAGGTACGTAACATTGAGCGACGACTAGCATTATGTAGACGGCGTTTTTCATTCTGGATCACACGTTTTTTTGCTTGAGCGGTATTGGCCACTTTTAAATCCCCATGGTAAATAATTGGATTGTAAATAAAAACGTCATTGTGTGGATTTTAAGTGACTTTGTCAAGGAGTTATCAACAATCCATGCTACAATAAGCGGCCTTGAGCTTTCATAGGGTGTGTGGTGAGTAACGTATTTGTTTTTGATATCGAAACTATTCCAGATACGCAGGCCGGACGGCGTTTATACGGCTTACAAGGCCGTGATGAAGAAGTGGCGCAGGCGATGTTTGCCTTCGTTCGCAGCGAAAGCCAGCGTGAATTTTTACCCCTACATTTACACAAAATTATTGCCATTTCAGTCGTGTTAGCGACCGATGAGCGAATTAAAGTCTGGTCCTTGGGCGATGAGTCCAGTGATGAAGCTGAGCTCATCGCACGCTTCTATAAAGGCATAGAACACTATGTCCCGACTTTAGTGTCTTGGAATGGCAGCAGCTTTGATTTGCCCGTATTACATTACCGCACCTTATTACATGGTCTATCCGCCCCTAGCTACTGGGAAACCGGCGAACGCGATACCCGTTTTCGTTGGAATAATTATTTAAGCCGTTATCACTACCGCCACCTCGATTTAATGGACGTGCTTTCCGCCTATCAACCGAAAGCCTGCGCCAAATTAACAGAAATCGCAGTCATGTTAGGGTTCCCAGGGAAAATGGGAATGTCAGGGGAGGCAGTCTGGCCCGCTTATGTGGCAGGCGATCTGGCCTCCATACGCAATTATTGTGAAACCGATGTGATTAACACCTATCTCATTTATTTACAATTTGAACTCATGCGCGGCAATTTGGCACCTACGGCGAAAGATCATAAACATCAACAACTCAAAGAAAGTCTGTTAGCCGAAAATAAACCACATTTAACTGAATTTGTCACAAGTTGGGGCATATAAATCCATGGAACTATTGATTACTGCGCTGAATCATCAAGGCTTGGGTGTTGCCCATCATGAAGGTAAAGCCATATTTGTCAGTAATGCGCTGCCGGGTGAAAAAGTCATCGCGAAGGTGACAAAACAACATAAACGTTATGATAACGCCATGGCGCTAGAAATCCTTGAGCCTTCAGCGATGCGCGTTGCGCCCATATGTCCCCATTTTCAAGTCTGTGGCGGCTGCGCCCTACAACATATGGCAAGTACCGCGCAAATTGAACTCAAACAAAACGTATTATTAGAACAGTTAAAACATTTTGCCGCAGTGACCCCCGAATCGGTATCACCGCCTATTGTAAGTCAAACGCACGGGTATCGGCGCAAAGCGCGTCTGGGCGTTAAATTTGTAGAGAAAAAAAATAAGCTCTTGATTGGTTTTCGCGAACAGAATAATCGCTTTCTGGCCGATTTAGAAACCTGTAAAGTATTATTGCCGCAAGTAGGTGAATCTTTCGGACCTTTGCGAGACACGTTAATGCAATTATCGCAATACCGCGCAATTGCACAAATTGAGCTGGCCGCAGGCGATGACGCGATAGGCCTGATTATCCGCCACCTAGCGCCCTTGACGGCAGCGGATGTGGACATTTTAATCGCCTATGCCAAAACACATCAGGTCCACATTTATCTGCAGCCGGGCGGGCCGTTAACGGTGCACCGTATTTGGCCGCAAACCGATGAGGTATCAACTTATACAATAAAAGGTAATCCCGATTTAAAATTACAGTTTCATCCGCTGGATTTTATTCAAGTCAATGCCGGCATTAATCAACTGATGGTGGAGCGCGTATTAGACGCACTGAATTTAACTGCAGATGATCGCGTCCTGGATTTATTTTCAGGGTTGGGTAATTTCACCTTACCTATAGCGAGCCTAGCAAAGCATGTAGTGGGGGTGGAAGGCAGCCAAGAAATGGTCGAGCGACTCTTAGCCAATGCGCTGCGCAATAATCTTGCGAATATCCAAGCCTTTGCCTGGGATTTAACTAAGCCTATAGACCATCTGCCTTGGAGTACAACGACGTATGATAAAATTGTCATCGATCCGCCGCGTGCCGGCGCTTTAGAAGTGGTGGAGCACATCAAACGCTTTCAGGCCAAGACTATCGTTTATATTTCCTGCCATATTGCGACGCTTGCGCGGGATAGTAAAATTATTTTGGAGCAAGGTTATCGTTTAAAGACCGCGGGGGTGATTGATATGTTCCCACATACTATGCATGTGGAATCTATGGCTGTGTTTGAGAGGACATAAGATCATGGTTCAAACTAAAAAAGAAAATCAATTTTTACATCCTGCACAATTAGACATCGATCGTTGGTTGTTATCCCTGAGCGCTAAAAAAGAATCGGATCAACAGCTGATACGACAGACCATAGCGTGGGTCAAGCAGCATGAGGTGACGCAAGAAACTTTGGCGCAAGGCCTGATGATGGCAGATGTGTTAAACGATCTGAATATGGATGCGGAGACGATGTCTGCTGCGATCCTCACTCCGAGTATCTCTACGTTATCACTTGATCCCGATACCTTGCACCCCACTTTTTCGCAAAGCTTGTTAGATTTAGTCCTGGGCGTTATCCAAATGGATGCGATTGGAGTGTTGCAGCACACGCAACATCAACGCAGCGAACAGCTGAATAGTTTGCGCAGAATGTTACTGGCCATGGTTGAAGATGTGCGCGTCGTGTTAATTAAACTTGCGCAGCGTTTGTATGTGATGCGGCATTTACGCAAGGAAAGTGCTCAAACCCAGAAAATTATTGCCACCCAAACCATGAATATTTATGCGCCCCTGGCCAATCGTTTAGGGGTAGGGCAAATGAAATGGGAACTTGAAGATTTGGCGTTTCGCTATTTAGAACCGGATGCGTATAAAGACATTGCGCAGTTGTTAGATGAACGCCGAGTCGATCGCGAACAATACATTCAAGATATTGTGCAACGCATAACACTAGAATTACAGGATGATGGCATTAACGCGCAAGTAGAAGGGCGGGTGAAACACATCTACAGTATTTGGCGCAAAATGCAGAAAAAACAACTGGATTACCATCAGATTTACGACGTACGCGCGGTGCGCATTTTAGTCGATGATTTAAAAGATTGCTATGCCGCGCTAGGCACCGTACATCGGCTCTGGCAGCATATCCCGAAAGAGTTTGATGATTATATTGCCAGACCCAAAAGTAACGGTTATCGCTCGTTACATACGGCCGTCATCGGGCCAGAAGGCAAACCCGTTGAGGTCCAGATCCGCACCCAGAAAATGCATGATGATTCCGAATTGGGCGTTGCGAGTCACTGGCGTTATAAAGAAGGCGTGAAACACGATGAAGGCTATGAACAAAAACTCGCTTGGTTGCGACAATTACTAGAATGGCAAGAAGAAGCCGCTGATGCAGATGAGCTGATGCAGGCGTTACATAATAATATTGTTGAAGCCCATGTCTATGCGCTAACACCGAAAGGGGATGTCGTTGATTTACCGCAAGGGTCAACACCTTTAGATTTTGCTTACCATGTGCATACGTCTATTGGTCATCGTTGCCGGGGTGCAAAAATTAATGGCCATATGGTCAGCCTCACTTATAAATTAAAAACGGGTGATCAGGTTGATATCTTAACCAGTAAAGAAAGCAAACCCAGCCGAGATTGGTTAAATCAAGAATTAGGGTATGTTACGACTACGCGGGCACGCAATAAAATTCAAGCCTGGTTTAGGCAACAAAACCGTGACCAAAGTATTCTTTCGGGTCGCACCTTAATTGAGCGGGAATTAGAGCGCTTAGCGTTAAAGCCCTTAGATTATGACGCCTTGGCCGAAAAATTTAATTTTAAAGGCGGTGAGGAAATTTTTGCAGCGCTTGGGCGGGGGGATATTGGATTTACTCAGCTCTTGAGTGCTGCAGGCATTTCATTACAATCCCTAGCCCCCGATCGTTTGCCGAAACTGAATACCGCGAAAACAACTAAAGCGGCCGATATTACTATTCAAGGCGTAGGGAATTTACTGACACAATTAGCCAAATGCTGTCATCCCGTTCCGGGAGATGCGATTATCGGTTATATTACCCAAGGTCGTGGCGTGAGTATCCATCGCCAAGATTGTGCAAATATTTTTCACAACCGTGAAAGCCATGATGAACGCTTAGTACAAGTCGAGTGGGGCAATGCTTTGCAGCAGACTTATCCGGTCAGTGTGCAAATTGAAGCGTTTGATCGCCCCGATTTGTTACGGGATATTACCCAAATCCTTTCTACCGAACGGATTGCTCTCACGCAAGTGCATAGTCAGGATCAGACCGCGCAACAAATGATGCGGCTAGAAATCGTGATGCAGGTCAGCGATATTACAACCTTGGGACGAATTTTGGACCGGATCAACAGTATTCCAAATGTGATCCGCGTATTTAGACAGCAAGACATTAAACGATAGGAGTAACCATGCGTATTATTTTATTAGGGGCGCCGGGAGTCGGCAAAGGCACGCAAGCGTTATTATTAGCACGGGCATTAAATGTGCCGCAGATTTCTACAGGCGATATGTTGCGCGCTGCGGTGCAGGCTCAAACGTCTCTAGGCCTAGACGCTAAATCCTTTATGGATAGCGGACGTTTGGTTCCCGATGAAATTATCATCGATTTAGCTGTCGATAGAATTAAGCAACCGGATTGTGCACACGGTTTTATTTTTGATGGTTTCCCACGCACGCTCGCCCAAGCACAAGCACTGCATGAAAAGGATGTTGCTATTGATCATGTGATCGAAATTAAGGTCAGTGATGAAGACATTATCCGCCGTTTAAGTGGACGCCGTATCCATCAGCCCTCAGGTCGTATATATCATGTGGATTTTGATCCCCCCCATACGCCAGGCAAAGATAATCATACCGGTGAGGATTTAATTCAGCGTGAAGACGACAAGGAAGTGACTATTCGTAAACGTTTGCACGTATATCGTGACCAAACGGAACCTTTGGTGGCTTATTATCAGCAGGCTTTGCCCAGTGGTGGGCTGACGCCGCAGTTTCATTGTATTAGTGGCACTGGCGATGTAGCGCAGATCCAGGGGGAGATTTTGGGATTGTTGGGTAGGTGAGTGGGGACTTATTTGTAACTAGTGCTTTAATATCGCTTCAGTATTAAAGCACTACTACCCATAACTACGAGAGTGTTCCTTTTTGATTTATCCAAACACCAACTCATACACTTCATCATAATGATCAACAAAATGTATTTTCAAACCTTCTTTAATATGACGGGGCAGTTCCATATAATCGCCTTTGATCGCAGCAGGTACAATAATTTCAAAAATATTCACGCGTCGTGCAGCGATGATTTTATCGCGGATCCCGCCTACGGCTAATACGTGACCGGTAAGCGTCAGCTCGCCCGTCATGGCTAGCGGACGATTTATTTTTTTGCCCGTAGCCAATGAGATTAAAGCGGTGGCCATAGTGATCCCTGCGCTGGGGCCATCTTTGGGGATGGCACCTTCAGGAATATGCATATGCACGATGTAATCTTCAAACACATCGGTTTTCGCTCCGTACTGTTCTAAGTGGCTGCTCACATAGCTGTAAGCAATTTCTGCGGATTCACGCATGACTTCACCGAGTTGCCCTGTCAGTTTAAATGAACTCTGACTGCTAGGGCGTTTAATCGCTTCGATGGGAAGCGTCACGCCACCCATGGGCGTCCAGGCAAGACCTGTTGCAATGCCGACACCCAGTATGGGTTTTTCTTTTTGGAAAACCGGTTGACCCAGATAAGCAATGAGATCACGCACACCGACAGAGACTTTTTGGGCTTTATTGCTGACAATTTTTACCGCAGCTTTTCGGGTGATGCGGCTTAAACATTTTTCTAAGCCCCGTACGCCGGCTTCACGCGCATACAATTCAATGACGCCACGTATTGCCGCTTCGGTGATTTTAATTTGATTACGCAATAAGCCGCTTTTTTTCACCTGCCTAGGCCAGAGGTGTTTTTTAGCAATTTCAATTTTCTCAGAAGTGATATACCCGGATAAATGCATGACTTCCATCCGATCCAGCAAAGGCTGAGGAATCGTATCCGTTTGATTGGCGGTGCAGATAAATAAGGTTTTGGATAAATCAAAACGCACATCCAGATAATGATCTAAGAAATCACGATTTTGTTCAGGATCTAAAACTTCGAGTAATGCCGATGCGGGATCCCCATGATAAGAGGCGCCAATTTTATCAATTTCATCCAGCATGATAATGGGATTTGAGGTCCCACATTCCCGGACCGCTTGGAGAATTTTGCCAGGCATTGCGCCGATATACGTTCTTCGGTGTCCTTTGATTTCTGCTTCATCTATCATACCGCCTACAGAGAAGCGGTAAAATTTACGGCCCACGGCTTTAGCGATGGAGCGCCCAATTGAGGTTTTACCTACGCCGGGAGGTCCGACAAACAGTAGAATAGAACCTCCAATTTTCCCACGCAGGGCGCCGATGGCAATAAATTCGATGATCCTATCTTTGATATCTTCTAAGCTTTCATGATCACGGTTTAAAATTTGGCGCGCGCGTTTCAAACTCAGCTTATCGCGTGAATAATGATTCCAGGGTAGGGTCGTCATGATGTCTAAATAATTACGCGTCAGCGCAAATTCAGGCGATCCTGTTTCTAAGACATTGAGTTTCTCTAACTCTTCATCAATCCGTGCTTTAGCATGAGGCGGTAAATCTAAGTCATGCAGCCGCTCTTCGATGCGTTCGCGTTCCGCAGTGCGATCGTCTTTAAATAGCCCCAGTTCTTTTTGGATGGCCTTTAATTGTTCGCCTAAAAAGAATTGCCGTTGCTGATCGGTCAACTTACGTTCAACTTCTTGGCTGATTTTGGCTTGTAACTTTACCACCTCCACTTCTTTTTTCAGTAATGATACGACCTTTTTCAGCCGTTTATTGACGTCAAAAATTTCAAGTATGGCTTGCAGCTCTTCTTTCCCTGCGCTGGTGAGGCTTGCGGCAAAATCAGCCAGGTGCGAGGGGTCATTATTCGGAATAAAACGATTGAGGAAGAATTTTAATTCTTCACTGTAAAGGGGATTTAACGGGATCAGTTCTTTTAAAATAGTGATGATGGCCATGGTATAGGCTTTGTTTTGCAATTCATCACTGGCGCGTGTTTCATCAGGGTATTCGACTTCCACCAAATAAGGGGGCGTTTTACTGAGCCATTTTTTAATTTTAAAGCGCTTAATGCCTTCCGCAATAAACTGTATTTTGCCTGAAGCATGAACAGGGTGGTGGATGCGGACTAAGGTACCCGTAGGATAGATATCCTCCGGTGTTAAATCTTTAATCGTCTCAGTTTTGGCTAATACTAAACCGGTATACCTGGATTGTGCCTCAGATATTTTTTTTAAGGTTTGCGCCCAATGGGTATCATCTAGTATGAGTGGCAATGTTTGGGGCGGAAAAAAGGGCCGCTCAGTGAGTGGGAGTAGATACAATTGTGTGGGCGGTGGAGCAACCTCTTTGGTATTGCTCTCATTTTCTCTAGTATTAAATTCTTCCATAAATTCAAATTGTTCATCTTTGCTGCCAAGCTCATTCATTTTATTCTCAATTCGATAAAAAAAATTAATTATTAAGAGTCATCCCTAGTACGACTACTTTAAGGCTTACGAAAAATGCGGGTGTTAAAGTATTTTTTAGCGATTTTGCGACAGCCATGAGCAAAAAAATACTTTAACACCCGCATTTTTCGTAAGCCCTGTACCTATATTATCGGTTAGCTTTGGGGTTTATTAATCGTAAAAGTGTAATATTTCTTCAAGGTGTGGCTTTTTTGACGCTTGACCCAACAGCAAACTTATGAGGCCTAAAAACTTTATTGTTGGCGCTTGAAAGAGGATTTTGGAGTATTTTGGTCAAATAAAACATCAAATCAATGAAAAAATTGGCAAAAATAAAAAAACTCTGCTATCACTTATGGAAGTTATCTGGATATATGTTTGTTTTTTATATCCACCCTTACGACATGTTGTTCAGGAGAAAAAAACGATGGCAACTAAAAAATTGGCGAAAGCCAAAAAAACCGGAACTGCTGCGAAGCGTTCTACAAAGAAAACAGGTGCTACTAAACGTGCAGTTGTAGCGAAAGTGAAAGCTGTAAAACGTAAAGCTACGAAAGCGAAAGCTAGCGTACGTGGCGCGGTGAAAGCTGTTGAGAAAAAGCTGATGGCTGCTTTGAAGAAAGCGAAAGCTGAAATCAAAAAAGTTAAAGCTAAACACAAAGCTGAATTAGCGAAAGCTAAGAAAGCTTTGAGCGTAGCGCTTGCTAAAGGTGTGAAGTTGGCTAAAGCGGCTAAAGCCAGTGCTGCTAAAGCTAAGAAAGCAACTAAAGCGACTAAAGCAAAGAAGACGACTAAAGCAGCTGCAGGTAAAAAACCTGTACGTAGAAAAGCTAAGTCTGCTGCAAAGAGCAAAGCTGCGCCTAAACGCAAAGCGACTAAACGTAAAGCTACAGCGACTAAAGCTGCACCTAAACGTAAAGCGACTGCGAAGAAAGCATCAGCTGTTAGAAAAGCTAAAGCGGTGAAAACCCCTGCAGCTCGTCCTGCTCAAGTCAGTCCTGCACGTGCTATGTAAATAGTCTTTCGTTCTGGCCTGTTAAAAGCCACTGTGATGTATCACAGTGGCTTTTTGTTTTTTGGGAGAATCAGGTAGAATAGCTTGAGATTTGAAAAGGTTAACTATCATTAAGGAGCAGGTCAATGTCCCACAGCCCGCGTCTACTCGCGTTAGAAACCGCTACGGAATGTTGCTCGGTTGCCCTGTTGAATGCAGGTGAAATCACCTTGCGCGCCGTGCATAGCAAAAATCAGCATGCTGCGAAAATTCTAGGCCTCATCGATGAATTGTTAAAACAAGCCGAATTGGAATTATCAGGGCTTGATGCGTTGGTGTTGGGATGTGGACCTGGCAGTTTTACTGGGATCCGGATTGCAATGAGTATCACCCAAGGTTTAGCGTATGGCAGCAACACACCGGTGATCCCTATCCCCACGTTACAGATCATGGCGCAGCAGGCGTATCAGCACTATCACGTAAAACACGCTCTCGTGGCCTTAGACGCGCGTATGCAGCAAATCTATGGCGGATTATACAGTGTGGATGAAAATGGGCTGATGCAGCCTTACAGTGCGCTTATGTTGAGTGATGCAGAAAATTTTTTATCAGAGGCTAATGTCTTTGCGCAGGATCTAGCCATTAATTTATCGGATTGGCAAGGCGTAGGTAACGCCTGGCAAGTGTATGATGAACCATTACGGATAAATAGCCTCTTGTATCCTACAGTGGTGTATCCTGATATCGAGCCTCTTGCAAGTGCTGCGCTGATCCTTGCACAAGCAGCATACCAAATAGGTGCAACTATGCCCATAGAGCAAGTCTTGCCGATTTATTTGCGTGATGACGTGGCAAAAAAGATGAGTGAACGCAGCTAGTATGGGTATACCTATTGCCCCCATATTAAAATAAGGGGCAATAGGCACATACCTAAGAGGTGTTAGAATACCCCTTTGAGATTCAGATAAGGGCCGCTAAAGGTGATTGAAGTCGTACCTATGCTTGCAGATTGAGTCCCTCCAATGTTAGCAGTGTTTTTGCTGCTAAGATTGCGTACTTGAACTTGGTTAAATCCATAAGCTGCATCGGCGTAATAATCCACCAAATAACCCAGCTCTAGCCCTAGAGTTGAACCTGCTTCGTTTTCAAAGAAATAAACATAATCAAGACCGATATTGCCTCTTAAATTGGTCACCGCTTGATTGTCAAAATCTTCATTAAATTGTTGAGACGTGGTGTCTGCTTTAAGACCTGCAGAGAGTGCGCCGGAGGTGACTAGATCACTCGTTAACTCCAAATCACCGAGTAAATAAGCCAAGGACGCACCGGCAACAATACCGAAACCTTGACCAAAACCATAGCGTGCATCCATGCCTAAGCGTGGACCGAAACCTTTAAAATTACTTTTTTCTGTAAAGTCTATCAGTTCCTCTATTGCGGGATCTGCCATTTGTCGCGTATCGGTTGAGCTTGGACCTTTACCTAATAAATCTTGCGTCTGATCTAAACGTACATAAGAAGCGCCTGCAGAAAGCCGCAATTGCATGAATTGGCCGATATTAATATATTGGCTTAACATCAGATCTAGACTATTTAACTCAAATTTGAGTGACTCGTTAATTGTTTCAATAGGGTTGGATATATTCGTTGTATCATCGGTCACATCACGGTGAGTACTCGCATCCGTATTAATGCCACGATAGGATAATTCAATGCCGTTAGCCGTATCTTCAATAAGATAGCCTAACGCCGCTTCAAATCCCCAATCATATTCACCGGATAAGTTTTGAAAAGTGGTGATATCGGTGTCACCATTATCAGGGGATGTGGTAATAGACAAAAAAGTCGTGTCATTGGCAGAGGGTACGGCATAAAAAGTACCGATATCTGCAGTCAACCCGCCTTCGAAAGTGGGGACAGAGACATCTTGGCTTGCTGATCCCGCGCTAGCACTAAGCAGTGCGACTGCACTTAATGAATAAATAAAAAGTTGCTTTGAAGTTTGCTTCATGGTGTTCATCCTTGTGTAAATAAAAAAAATGCACTAAACGGTATTAATTAAAGTGATAAAAAAAGGGGCTAGATAGCCCCTTTTTTACGATGCCTGAAATCAAAAGGTTTAGAATACACCCTTTAGATTCAGGTAAGGACCGCTGTAGCTGAGTGCATAAGTTTCTGCGCCAACAAAATAAGCATCTTGGCCGATGTAATTATTGCTGGATACTGCATCATTGTAGTAATCAATGAAGTAACCTAATTCAAGCCCTAGGGTTGATATCGCTTCATCTTCTTCAAAGAAGTAAACATAATCAATACCTAAGTTGGCTCTTAAGTTAATCACGCCGTGATTATCGTTTTTATCATTGGTGTAAAGACTATCTTCGACTGCATCATAATCAACATACTGAGAATCGGTCTTTAAATCACCTAAGTAATAACCAATAGAACCACCGCCTACGATACCAAATCCAGGACCAAATTCATAACGTGCATCCGTTGCAATACGTGGTCCCCAGCCTTGAAACTTGCTTTCTTGCCAGAGTGTATCTGCGATGTCGTCAGCTTTTGTAGGTCCAATGTCAAAAGGTTCGGAAAACGTAGCGCCTTGTTTTTGTTTTAGATCAACATAAGCTAAACCACCTAATAAGCGCAATTGCATATGACGGCCTACATCAAAAAACTGACTGATCATTAAGTCAAAAGTAGTCAGATCATAGGTAATGTTGCTATCAATATGGGCTTGAGGCGCATCGCTATCAAACTCATTGTTCACTACGCCAACGAAGCTCGTACTGTCATTGGTGTTGATAACGCGATAAAAAAGCTCGATACTGTTCGCTGTTTCTTCAAAAACATAACCTACAGATGCATCCAAACCCCAGTCATAACCGGGTTGGTTATTCAATACATTAAAATGCTTTGCACCATTTTCATCGAGAGAGCGGGTTGCACTAAATGATTCATTGTCTGCAGTCGGTACAGCATAGAATGTGCCGACAGAAGCCGTAATGCCGCCTTCTAAAGAAGGTGCTGTGCCTGTTTGTTGTGCATAAGCCAAACCTGATGAAATGAGTGCTAAAGAAGCGAGTGAGTGGAGGTAAAATTTCTTGTTCATAAATTCATCCTTAAAAATAAATTGTCTACCGCGCCTAGATTAGACGAAATTAAAAAAAAAATAAAGCAAAATTTTATGGGTATAGAAAATAAGGCAAGTAATTTAACTACAAAATGCTTAAAGTATGAATATTAAATGTGCAGCAAATAATAAAAACAACACGCCCATGATCTTACCGATATGCGCTTGCCAGCGCGTCAGTCGCTGCTTAAAATGGGGATGACTAATCATCACTGCCAGTAATCCAAACCACGCAAAAGTCATGAACGACATTTGTAAGCCATAGAGACTTTGTAGCCATAAGGGCGTATTGGGATCAACGACTAATGTAAACACACTTAAGAAAAATAGCGTAGCTTTAGGATTAAGGATATTGCATAAAATGCCTTGTCTGAAGGCAACCCAATCATCCGAGCTGATTTTTTTATCGCTTAAAACAGTCGCGCTAAACGCAGGGGTGCGGAACGATTGGAACCCTAAATATATTAAGTATGCGGCACCTAAATAACGCACGCTATTGTAGGCAAGAGGAGAAGAAGCAATCAAAACGGCAATACCGAGGAGACAATACAAGACATGAAACCAAATACCTGTTGCAATTCCAAGTGCTGTGCACACGGCATGACGACGCGAGCTCATCAAAGCTGTTTTAGTGATTAATGCATAATCAGGACCAGGCGAAATAAGTGCCAAGCTATGCAATAATGCAATCGTCAGAAATCCGGATAGCATATATTATCTTATTGGGGTGTTAATAAATTTTCGAGCAACGTGTAATATATTTGTACAAGTTGTTCTAATTCAGCCATGTTCACGCGCTCATCCACTTGATGGATGCGATCACTGACTACGCCTAATTCAATGACTTGTGCGCCAGTAGGCGCGATAAATCGCGCATCACTCGTCCCACCTCCGGTTGAAAAGTCGGGCGTGATGCCTGTCACACTTGTTACCGCAGCCGTTGCGGCTACACTGAGCGTACCCTGAGCCGTAATAAATGGTTTACCGGATATTTCCCACACTAAATCATAATTTAGCTTATATTTGTCTAGCACTGCGATTACGCGTTGTTTCAGTGACTCATCATCTGACAAAGGCGAGTTACGCATATTAAAATGTAAACGTACCGTCTCAGGGATCACATTAGTGTTTTCGCCGAATGTGCCACTTGTGATACTGGTGATTTGTAAACTCGTGGGATCAAAATCTTGATTGCCTAAATCCCATTGAGTTTGTATAAGTTCAGTCAGCGCCGGCAGGGCTTGATGGATAGGATTAAGCGCTAATTGCGGATAAGCCACATGCCCTTGTTTACCGGTCACAGTTAAATACGCATGCAATGAGCCGCGTCGACCATGACGTATCGTATCGCCCAGGTGGGTCATACTCGAGGGTTCGCCCACCACACACCAGGTAATTTTTTCTTGTTGTGCCGCCAAATATTCCATCACATGCGGCGTACCGTGCATAAATTCGCGACCTTCTTCACCACTCGTGATTAAAAAACCTATACTGCCGGCATGAAAAGGATATTTTTCCAGAAAGCGTTCGGTGGCAACCACCATCGCAGCAAGCGGCCCTTTCATATCCTGGGCGCCCCGTCCATAAAGATAACCTTCATGTCGAGTCGGTTTAAAGGGATCAAATTGCCACGTATGAAGATCTCCCGGGGTGACGACATCGGTGTGACCGGCAAAGACAAATAGGGGTTGATCTTTGCCTTGTTTGGCCCAAAAATTATTTACCGGACCACTGGGGAGATCCGTCACGGTAAACCCCATGCGCGATAAATGATTTTTTAAGATGTCCTGGCATTGCGCATCTTTTGGGGTAATAGACGGACACGCAATTAATTGGCTGAGTAATGCAATCACATCAAGCATAATCTCTCCTACACACGCAATAATTCATTTAATTGAGTTTTTGATCGGGTTTGTTCATCGACTTGTTTGACGATGACTGCGCAATATAGACTGTGGCTACCGTCTTGAGCAGGGAGATTTCCCGCAACGACCACGCTATAAGGCGGGATCCGCCCATAAGTAATTTCTCCGGTTAAGCGATTATAAATTTTAGTGCTTTGTCCTAAAAATACGCCCATGGCAATCACACTGCCTTTACCGACGATCACACCTTCAACGACTTCAGAACGGGCGCCGATAAAACAATCATCTTCAATAATGGTCGGATTGGCTTGCAGCGGTTCTAATACGCCACCGATCCCGACGCCACCGGATAAATGCACATTTTTACCAATTTGTGCACAAGATCCGACGGTGGCCCAGGTATCTACCATGGTGCCGGTGTCGATATAAGCGCCAATATTGACATACGAAGGCATCAAAATAGTATTCGGTGCAATATAACTGCCAAAGCGCGCGCAAGCCGGCGGCACGATGCGCACTCCCCCTTGTTGCAATGCTTCGGTAGTTTGAGCACTATATTTCAGTGGTACTTTGTCGTAAAATTGCGTAAAATGCGCATCGATACGTTCGTTCTCGTGCATCCGAAAGTACAATAACACGGCTTTCTTCAGCCACTGATTCACTTGCCAACCTTGCGCGGTAGGTTCGGCAACCCGGGCTTGTCCTGAATTTAGACGCTCGATCGCAGTATTTACTGCAAGACGTTGTTCGTTGGTAATGTTATCCGTTGTTAAGCTGTGCCGGGTTTCAAAAAGTGTTTCAATCGTGTGTTTAAGGTCGGTCATAGTTATCTCGCAGTAGTAAAGCGGGTTAGATTAAGTCACTAATAAGGCCACGTCAATTGTAAAGTGACAGAAGGATCCTCATGTGAACAAAGAGGACTAAGAGATTTGCCCCCTTTGTAAAGGGGCCGGACGCTTCGTCCGGGGGGATTTTGTATGATTACCCATTAATCCAACAAGGGAATAGCCATGATAGGACACGGTCGACATAAAGGTAAATACGTTCGAATAATTAGCGGCGCAATCATAGCCGCCATGCTTATTTATTTTTCCTATACGAAATTTAAAACGCCTGATACTGAAATGGCCGGCATGGGTGCGCCCACGGTGATAGTCACCACAGCGCAGGTGATATCAGAGGATGCGCCGCTCATCGTCAATGTGTTTGGCAGCCTGCGTGCGGTCGATGCAGCCATGATCACGAGTGAAATTAATGGCACTATCAAAGAATTGCTATTTACTTCTGGCCAGCAAGTTAAAGCCGGCGACCCATTAATTCGTCTTGATGATGCGCTGGAACAAGCGCAAAAGACGCAAGCGGAAGCTGAATTAGAGTTAGCCACTGCACAAGACTTAATGTTTTTGCGCCCAACACGCCAGTAAAGGGCGCTTTGATGAGGGTGGTTTCTAAATCCGTCTGGGCCA
>Ga0206843_10050_pt1 | contig 40982 bp, 38 predicted proteins | sample Alteio_BWOrgCont_21_FD_152869 | JGI IMG/M metagenome (GOLD analysis project Ga0206843, IMG submission 152869) | Enriched cells from forest soil in Barre Woods Harvard Forest LTER site, Petersham, Massachusetts, United States -... | ecosystem: Environmental > Terrestrial > Soil > Temperate forest >...
CGCAGGCCGGCGAGCTGAAATCCGCGTTTACCGTCATGGGACCGACAGACGCGTGCGATGCTATGTCAAGGCGATTGCCTTGATCTGGCAAGTGCGGTTGCCAGACATGCAGACCGGTGGCAAGGAATTTATTAGCGCTCATCTATCCTGATATAGACTATCAATGACATTTTCACGGAAATGTCCAGCAAAAAATGCACATGATTTGCCATGACAAGGGTTTGCATTTAAGCTTGCCCCCCATGGCGGACGACTCTTTTAAGGAATTCGTGCTCGACCAATTGAGCGCCCTGCCGGACTTGCGCGCAAAAGCGATGTTCGGCGCGCACGGACTGTATTGCGGCGAAAGGTTCTTTGGAATCCTGGATGAAGGCCGGCTGTTCTTTAAAACAGACGCCCGGTCGCAGGCAGATTACACCGCGCGCGGCATGGGTCCATTCACATACGAAATGAAGGGCAAGGTCATGACCATGGCGTATCACGAAGTGCCGCTGGATGTGCTGGAACAGCCGCACGAACTGGCCTTGTGGGCGCGACGGGCCATCCAAATCGCGGAAGCAAAGCCCATGAAACGCCGGGGGAAAATGACTAAACCCTAAATCCGAATGACTAAAGAATGCCCAATATCAAATCCCGACGCCCGGACCGAGTGAAAAAACGCTTCGGTTCTTTGTGCTTGGTCATTCTTTAGTGATTGGGGTTTCATCGTTCGTCACTTTCCAGCTTTGCCCTCTTGACTTCATTTCATTTTCCCGCCGAAATACATAAATGATTACCCGCAGAGATTTATTCGTGGCTGCCGTTGCCGCGTGCGTCACTGTCACCGGCATGGCGCTCGCTCAATCCAACGCCAAGCCAGTCATGCATTCATGTGTCTTCAACTGGGCCGATCTGAAGGTCACACCCACAAAACAAGGCGAACGCCGGTCCGTGTTTGATGCGCCCACGCCCACGCTGACCGAGTTCGAGTGCCACATCACCACGCTCAACCCCGCTGAATCGCCGCATCCGCCGCATCATCACCCCGATGAGGAATTGATGATCATCAAGGAAGGCACGGTCGCGGCGATACAGGGCGATAAAACGAACATTGTGACTGCGGGCGGCATCATTTTTGAGGCGTCGAATGAAGTGCATGGTCTGCGCAATATCGGCACAAACCAGGCCACGTATTTTGTCTTTAAATACTCCCCGCATGACTTGGTGAAATGATTTTGCGGGCCGGTTTCGACGTTGACCGGCAGTCAAAACCAGCTTAGTTAGAAAGCATGCTCACCAAAGACATCATCGGTAAATTGTCGCTGGAACAACGAGAAGTCCTTGCCAAGGCGGAATTTTTCAAATCTCAGCGGCGTCAAAAGCTTTTTGAGCAGGCACGCGGCCGCGACTGGCGCTCCCGGTATTTTCCATTGTACATTTTCTGTGTCTGCCTGGTTTTCATCGGCATGTTTTGTTTCAATTTATTCGACTGCCAGAAAAGCCCGGTCATTTGTTATCTGCTCATTGGCATCGTGTTGGCAAGCGTGGTTAGGTTTGAAATCGCCCGCACCAACCGGCGCGTGGACGCCTTGCTGGAACTTCTGGATCTTGACCGCATGGAGCGCGAAGACCAAAAAATGCAAACGGATCCCAAAGTTGGTTGAACGTTGCGCTACCAATCAGGTCCATCATCGGTAAATTCTGTTGTTTTGTTCTTAGGATTGATACGTTGACCGAATGAGCGACCTTACCATCGGCCTTTTGAGCGCCCTGCTGGCCACCAACCAGCCACAGGCGGTCAGCAATCTCGTCCAGGAACAGACGGGAATGTCGGTGCCCATTGCCGATTCCAACGACCCGGCGGAACGGGAGTTGCGCAACCTCATGATCGCCGATGACGCCACGCTGGACGAGATCAACGACTGGGTCAACACCAACCACATTCCGCAGACGGATACCAATGGAATCGCCGAGTTGCATAGGAAAATCAATGCGCGCCTGCAAGTGCAGAAGGACGCCTATCAGAGTTTTCTCCGCGACCATCCCGACAGCGCCCACGGTTATCTTGCCTACGGCAGTTTTTTGAATGACATCGGCGAAGAGGAGAGCGCCAAGGTGCAATACGAAAATTCCAAACTGCTTGACCCAAAAAATCCCGCCGTCTGGAACCAACTGGCAAATTATTATGGCGAATACGGCGGGCTCACCAACGCCTTTGCTTATTACACCGAGGCCATCCGGCTGGACCCGACCGAGCCGGTGTATTATCAGAATTTCGCCACCACGATGTATCTTTTCCGCAAAGACGCGCGCGAGTACTACGGTATTAGCGAGCAGCAGGTTTTCGACAAGGCGCTCGGTCTTTATCAGCAGGCGATCAAGCTGAAACCGGACGACTTGGTGCTGGCAACCGATTACGCCGAAAGCTACTACGGCATCAAGCCGCTCCGCACCAATGACGCGCTGATGGCATGGACCAACTGCCTCAACATTTGCAAGAATGAGACTGAACGCGAAGGCATACTAATCCATCTCTCGCGCGTAAAAATCGCCGCCGGCATGTTTGCCGAGGCTCAGGCGCACCTCGACACGATAACCAACCCGGCCTTTGCGGACATGAAAAACCGCCTCGAACGCATGACCAAGCTCTACAAAGATCTGCCGACGAATTCCACTCCGTCCGTTTCCAGCAATACGTCGAATCCGCCGAAGAACACGCCGCTCATGTCCACCAACGCACCCGTCTCGCCAAACGCCTTGAAGCTGGAGGCTGCGCCACCCAGTCTGCCGGAACAAAAGCCGCAGTGACTTCGGCAAATTCGGCTTTGTGTGCGCCGGTATTTTCTGTTGAAATGGGAACATGAGTTTCTACGACCAATTGAAATTTGACGCGCAGGGGTTGATCCCCGCGATCATTCAGGAGCAGAAAACCGGCCGGGTGATGATGATGGCGTGGATGAACCGCGCTTCTTTGGAAAGCACCATCGCCACCGGCAAGACGCACTTTTGGAGCCGCTCGCGCCAGAAATTCTGGATGAAGGGCGAGGAAAGCGGCAACACGCAAACTGTGAAGGACATCGCCTTTGACTGCGACGGCGACGTGCTGCTCATCCAGGTGGAACAAAACGGCCCCGCCTGCCATGAGGGCTACAAATCATGTTTCTTCCGCTCCATTGAGGGCAAGGGCGAGACATTCAGGACCACCGAACCGCAGCTCAAGACGCCGGAGGAGATTTACGGGAAGAAAAAGTAAAGCTTCAGTCCAAATCGAAATCCGCATGCGGCATTTGCCACGCAGGCAGGACAGAAAATTCTGTCACAAGAGGCGGGCGCTTCTGGCCTGCAGGTCATTTTTGTGAATGAATTCAAGCAGCTTCCGGCATTCAACGGGTGGAGAGCCATCAGCATTCTGCTCGTTCTCGGGTCGCACACGACCTTTACTCCGGGGTTCCCGCCGCAATTCAGCCATGTAGTTTCTAAAACGTTCGATGGGTTGCTGGGTGTCCGGTTCTTTTTCACCATCAGCGGCTTCTTGATAACGTGGTTGATGTTAAAAGAGGAAAACGAATTTGGATCCATAAGTTTGAAGCATTTCTACATCCGCAGGGCCCTGCGGATTCTTCCAGTTTATGTGGCTTGCATTATCTTGATGGCACTCGTTCAAATAGCAGGAATTTCAGCCCAGAGGGGTTTTATCTGGCTTCAATTATTAACATTTACCCGAAATTTCTATCAAACCGCATCCCCGGAATGCCTGCTCAGCGCGCATTTCTGGTCCCTGGCGGTGGAGGAACAATTTTATCTCGTGTGGCCGGTTGTGTTTGTGTTGCTGGCGCGTTCACTGCGACGCCGGATATGTTTTCTGATTTTCATGGTTTTATTGTCTGTTGCGTGCCACATCATCGCGCTTTTGGGAAGCTACAATCGCCATCTGTTTTTTCTATTTGAGGAAAACTCCACTTTTTTATTTTTGGACTCGATTGCTTATGGGTGCTTGGGGGCAATTCTTCTGGATGCCAAAGCGGAAAGCCTGAAAAGATTCTTTAAAAAGTTTTTCATCCCGTTATTTCCTTTGTCCTGCCTTCTTCTCTTGATCCCTGAATTCGTCGGCCTCGGAGCAGGAATGCAGTCGCTCGGCTACATATTGCTGTTGCTCCAGAGTGTTTTAGCTCCCGAATTCAAACCCTTTAAGCTTCTAAACCACCCATGGCTGGTTCAAATCGGTGTATGGTCCTATTCACTTTATATCTGGCAGCAACTGGTTTATGTGCTGTGGCCTTTTCCAAAAGTGTGGTTCCTGGCATTCCCGATGACTTTTGTTGTTGCATGGATTTCCTATAATTTTCTGGAAAAACCATTCTTCGCCTTGCGTTCACGATTCCGAAGGCATTGAAGACGCTCCTAATTGATTCAAACCAAAATATAAATCGTATGGGAACACACCAAGCAACGACACGGGCCGGCAACGGTGGTCCCGCAACTGTCTCAGACCAATTTCACCGCTTGACTCGCTGCCCCGGCAAAATAGACTGGCTGGGTTCTATTTTGAGGCAGCCACCTTGTTATTCCTTAACCAAACCATGAAAGCATCCAAACTCATTATTCCATTCACATTCGCCATTTTGTGCGCCGCGTCCGTAGGCGCTGCCACGCTCTTTCCCGTGGTGATGGGCGGACGTTGGGGTTATGCCGACAAGTCTGGCAAGATCATCGTGAACCCGCAATTTGACCGCGCGGAAGTGTTTTCAGGAAACTTGGCGGCGGCGAAACTCGACAAATGGGGCTATGTGGACAACACCGGCCATTTTGCGATCAATCCGCAGTTCGACGACGCCGCTGCGTTCAGTGAAGGTTTGGCGGCCGTGGCGGTCGGCGGAAAGTACGGCTATGTCGGCACGGACGGCAAGTATGTCGGCAATCCCCAGTTCGACGACGCCGGCCCCTTCGCCGAAAATCTTGCCGCCGTGAAGCTGGATCATCATTGGGGATTCATTGACAAGACTGGAAAGATTGTCATCAACCCGCAGTTCGACGATGCGTCCGGTTTTAGCGAAGGCCTGGCCGCCGTGAAATCGGGCAAACTTTTCGGCTACGTGGATACCAACGGGAAATTTGTCATCAATCCGCAGTTTGACCACGCGGGTGCTTTTTCGGAAAATCTGGCGGCCATCAGCCTGGGCGACCGTTGGGGTTTCATTGACAAGACTGGAAAGATGGTCATCAACCCGCAATTCGATGACGCGGGAAATTTTGTCAAAGGCCTTGCTCCCGCCAAGCTCGGAAAAGTGTGGGGCTATGTGGACACGGAAGGCAAGTTTGCCATCAATCCGCAATTCGACGACGCCGGGTCGTATGCCGAAGGCCTGGCGCGCGTCAAGTCCGGCGGACGCTGGGGTTACGTGGGCACGGACGGGAAATTTGCCATCAACCCGCAATTCGACGAGGCGATGGATTTCAACAATGGCCTGGCGCGCGTGGGCTTGGGCAGCTCCTTTACGGGGGTCTTCACCGGCGGCCGCAAAATTGGTTATGTGAACATGGATGGCAAGTACGTCTGGAATCCGAATAAATAAGCGAAAAAGCCAGACCGTTCGGGCCGGTCGAACCGCCGTTTACCAGCTATAAGAACTTTTAGAGGCAGACCATGACCGACAGGGAACAACAATTTTTAGATGCCGCCATCAACGGTGACATAAGTCTTGTTGACACTCTCCGTCGAGATGGTATTGATGTAAACACCCTAGACGACCGCAAGATCCCAAAAAATCGAACTGCACTGATGCATGCTGCCGGAAACGGACATCTTAACGTTGTCGAGTTGCTTTTGAGTGCAGGGGCAAAACTTAAAGCAAAAGACAAAGGCGTCGGGCTTGACTGGCCCGGCGGCCATACGGCACTCATTTTGGCGATTCAAAACAATCATCTTCATGTGGCGGGCCGGTTGTTGGATGCCAGGGCAAACGCAAAGGCAAAAGGTGGAGGCACCACGGCGCTGCGTGCGGCTGTTGAAATTGGCAATCTTGAATTGGTAAAACGATTGCTGGAAATGGGTGCCGATCCGGGGCAATCCTCTGCTGATGGAATTTCCGCCGTCCTGTCTGCAATATTAGATAATCGCCTCGACATGGCTGAGTTGTTTTTCAAAAACGGTGCGGATGCAAACGCAAAAACACCTGGGGGCGGATCACTGCTGGCAAGCGCCGTATTTGAGGGAAATTTGGAAATGTGCGGGGTTTTGCATAAATTCGGCGCTGATCCAAATTTTCAAGAGGGCGGAAATCGTTTTACTCCCCTAATGACGGCATGCCTTGGTCAAAAAGCAAAACTGCTTCATTTTTTACTTTCAGTCGGTGCCAAAGTTAATGAAGTCAACATCCGCAATGAGTCGGCTTTGGATTTGATTGACCGGGGTTACCAACGTCATCTTAATGCCTCGCCCGACGATATTCGTCGCATGGCCCGAAAGGGAGAAGATGTAAAAGCGACTTTGAAGAGTTTGGAAGAAATGAAAGCCATGCTTCTTAAGGCTGGGGCGAAAAGTGGTGAACAACTCAAAACTGAGAAAACTCAAATCGATACGCCGTCAAACGACAACGATGTCGGACATCTGGGTATCACTCACTTCCTGGAATTCATGTATGACGGGCAACCCGAATGGTCGTTGTTCGCGGTCAAAGCTCCCGTGGACGAAGTGGCCGCCGTATTTGGAAAATTTTGCAAGGCGAAGAACAAAACCAATAACGTGCCATTGAAACCGGCTGGCGAGTCTGGCGATGACCTTTCAAATCTGGTCGCCGTGGTTCAAGTGAAAGACAACCCGTGGACGGTCGTGCTCAGATCGCTTTTGTGGGTTGATTCGAAGCACCTCGAAAATGTTCCCAAAGAAGCCAAAGAACTTTCGGCGAAGCTTAAAACGCGAGCCATCACTTTTATCGGTGAAGACACTTCAGGCGCGATGAGGTATGAATTGTTTGAAAATGGCAAGTCATTGGAAAGCTCAGAATGGGAGAGTGGCGGAGAGTTTTTCAGCTTTAAATCCAAACTGCGCAAAAAACTTGATTTGGAAGAAGTCGGCGACGACTTCGCGGACGAAGTCTTTCGCGAACAAGGCATTTATCTCCCTGCGTGTTATCCTAAATCAGAAGGTGGAAAAGAATGGCTGGCGGTAGAAAAAGCCTCCGCAAATGTGGTGCAACGGACCGATTTGATGGAGATTTAGTCCCATAATGATACAGTTCCGATGCCAGCGGTGAGACACGTTTCATCGGGCATTCCTTTCCCGCCACGTCACTTTAAGCATGCAGCGTGGCGCACAATCTGCTGGATGATCCGCCATCATGGAAACGATCATGCCACGGTCAGGGTTTCTTAACGAGGACAGCTTTCGCCATTATGCGCGAGGGGTGCCGGGGCCAACCATGAGCTTGGGCGGAACGGTCGGGAAAACTCTTTTTTTGATGGGTGCCATGTTGGTTGGCGCAACCCTGGGTGTTTATCTCCCTTATGCCGCGTTGAAAGTACGGATGTTGATGCCGCTGGTGATGCCGGGCGCGGATCGGATTGCACAGGTCACGGTGCCCCCCTTCTTCTGGCCCGGCGCTTTCGCCATGATCCTGGCAGTGATCGGTTTTATCGCCTGGACGTCCCGGCGGGCACAGGTTTATCTGGCCTTCCCTTTTGCGCTGGTCCAGGGGATGTGTATCGCCTCCGGGGTAATGGCCACCAATCCGCGCTATCAGGGCGTGGTGCTGATGATCGCCGTGGCAACCTGCGCCTTGGTCGTTGTGCTTCTTATCATGAACTACTTCAGTTTGGTCAGCGATTTAAGCGCCTTTCAGGTAGGCGTGGGAGCCGCTTTTATCACCATGGCGGCGGGCCTTCTGGTGATTCTGCTTCTTCGGGCGTTGGGCCTGGAAGCCGCCGTTCCCCGTCAGACGACGATCATATCTTTGGGAATTGGCTGTGGCATCATGTTTTTTCTGGCGCAGCGTCTCCTGCTCGGTTTCGGCTACATTGAAGAGGGCATTGAGATGGGAGCGCCGAAGTGGATGGAGTGGCAGGCCGCACTCGGGTTGATGGTTTCTTTGATTGATATCTACATCATGCTGATATTGCTGTTGGGCAAAACGGCGCGCAACCGCAATTCGAGAGATTGAATCCTCAGCCACCTGTTATTCATATATCAAACCGACGGTGTAGCTGTCCTGCGCTTCCTGCTTTTGTTTTAGCCGCTCTTCGGCTAAAAATGGTTCATGTATTCGCCCACGCTGGAAGAATTTCAGAAGCTCGCGACGCAGGGAAATCTGATTCCCATCGCGCGCCGTATTTTGGCCGATTTGGAAACGCCGCTCTCGGCCTACCGCAAAATCCGCGGCGCGGGTGAGTCGTTCCTCTTTGAATCCGTCGAGGGCGGTGAACATGTCGGACGTTATTCGTTCGTCGGTTGTAACCCGCGCGCGGTCATCCGGCAGGACGGCGGCCATGTCCAGATGTTTGAGAACGGTCGCGTCACGGAAAGCTTTGTCGTCGGGCGGGACGTGAAGGACGGCCTGGAAGTGGTCGAGCGCGTGATGAAAAAATATCGCGCTGTTGCGGCACCGGGCTTGCCGCGGTTCACCGGTGGCGCCGTTGGCTTCATCGGCTACGAATTCATCCACGACATCGAACCGGTCGTGCCACGCCCGCCGCAGGATGAATTAAAGACGCCGGTGATGTACTTTCTCATCGCCGACCAGTTGCTCACCTTTGACCGGGCACAGCAGACCATCACCATTCTCGTCAATGCAATCCTCGACGATGCGGAAAGCCCCGCCGACGCCTATGAAAATGCGACGAGCGAAATTGAGCGCATTCTCTCGCTGCTCGAACAACCGAGTGAACATCAACCGTTGACGTTGCCCAGCGAAGTGCCGCCCGTCGCGTTTGAATCCAACCAGTCAAAAGAGAAGTTCTTCGCCAATGTCGAGGCATCGAAGAAATACATCGTGGGCGGCGACATCATCCAGGTCGTCGGCTCGCAACGTTTCTCGGCAAAGGTCACGGCGTCGCCGGTGGATATTTACCGCGCCACGCGCAACATCAATCCATCGCCTTACATGTTTCTGCTGGAGCTGGATGGTTTCTCGCTCGTTGGCGCTTCGCCGGAACTGCATGTCCGCTGCGAGGAAGGCAAGGTGGAAATCCGTCCCATCGCCGGAACGTGCCCGCGCGGCAAGACCGATGCAGAAGATGCCGCGCTGGAAAAGGAGCTGCTCGCCAATCCGAAGGAGCGCGCCGAGCACGTCATGCTCGTGGACCTGGCGCGCAATGACATCGGCCGTGTCTGCGATTTCGGCAGCGTGCATGTGAAGGATTTGATGATTGTGGAACGTTACAGCCACGTCATGCACATCGTCTCGCAGGTGGAGGGAAAATTATCCGGCGCAAAATCACCGTACGACTTGATGCGGGCGACGTTTCCGGCGGGCACGTTGAGCGGCGCGCCGAAAATTCGCGCGATGCAGATCATCTCGGAACTGGAGCAGACGGCGCGCGGGCCTTACGGCGGCTGCGTCGGTTATTTTTCGTTCAATGGCAATCTGGACTGCTGCATCACCATCCGCACTGCGCTGGTGAAAGATGGCAAGGCCTACATCCAGGCCGGTGGCGGCTGGGTGAACGACTCGACTCCGGAAGCGGAATTTCAGGAGACTGTCAACAAATCCATGTCCATGCGCAAAGCCGTGGCCTTGGCGGAAAATTTTGCCAAAGCGTAACAACCAGCGTATGGACGGTGCATATTTCCAAACCTGTGGAACCGGAATCCATCGAAGTTGCAAATGAGGCCGTTGCCTGCGAGCGTTGCGGCAGTTTTGAAGCAATCGAAATCGCGGGAAAATTTCTCTGCGCGGACTGTGTTACGCTGGCGGGCTGTAGTTGTACCGACGAGAATTGAGACTGCACCTGGCTGACGGATGAAAAAATATCTCCATGTCATTAGCATCGGGCTGCAAAGCAACTTGGCGTATCGGGTCAATTACCTTACGCGCACGCTGTTTAGTTTCATCCCGCTTTTCGCCATGCTTTCGCTCTGGCGGACCATTTATGCGAACCACAACGGCAGTACCTCCGGCGGCTTTTCGCAGGCGGAGATGATGTTTTATTATCTGCTGGTCGCCGTGGTGGACGTGCTGACGGCGGTCAACGAAGACGACTGGCAGATCGCCGCCGACATCCGCGAGGGCAACATCAGCCAGTTCCTGCTCAAGCCGGTGGATTATTTGTGGTATCGCTTCAGCCTGTTCGTTTCCGGACGCATCGCGTTCATTGCCGTGGCCGCCTTGCCGCTAGCGGTATTTATTTTTTGTTTCCGACAATACGTCCTGGCGCCGGTCAGTCTCACCGCAGTGCTCGTGTTTCCCGTTTCGCTGGTGCTGACGGCGCTGCTCCAGTTTTTCATCTCCTACGGCATGGCCATGCTGGCGTTCTGGCTGCTTGAGATTTCCACGTTCATTTTCATCCTGTTCGCCTTTGAATATCTCGCCAGCGGCCATTTGTTTCCGCTGGCCATCCTGCCGGCCGGTCTCAAAGAGGCGCTGTTTCTCACGCCGTTCCCCTATCAAATGTATTTTCCGATCAGCATTTATCTGGGCAAATCGGCGGGCGTGGAAATGTGGCGCGGCGTGGGCATCCAACTGATGTGGGTGGTGGCTGCGTACGCTTTTGCGCGATGGATGTGGGGGCGCGGCATCAAAAAATATTCTGCCTTCGGCGGGTGACTTTGTGGCACGGGCGTCCCGCCCGTGAGTTTCTTGACCAGCATGTTTGTGTTGTTGAAACGAACGGGCGAGACGCCCGTGCCACTACCGGCGCGCGCCAATCTGTTCAACGGCCCAGCGAGCGTGTTCAGCAATCAAAGGCTCGGGATCGCGCGCCGCTTTCTGCAGCGCGGGCAGCGCGGAAGCATCGCCTGTGTTTCCAAGAGCCACGCACACATTGCGAAGCAGGCCGCGCCGTTTTGTCCGCAAGATCGGCGTGCCGGCGAACCGGGATTTGAAGCTGGATTCGTCGAGCTGCAGCAGTTCAATCAAATCAGGCTGGCGCAAATCCTCGCGGGCATGCGGCTGCATCAAACGGCCTTCGCGGGCAAACCTGTTCCACGGACAGACGGCCAAGCAATCATCGCAGCCAAAAATCCGATTGCCAATGGCCGGTCTGAACTTAACAGGGATGGCGCCCTTCAATTCAATTGTCAGGTAGGAGATACATTTGCGGGCGTCCAGTTGAAATGGAGCGGTGATGGCGTTCGTCGGGCAGGCCGCAATGCAACGCGTGCAGTTGCCGCAATGATTTCTCTCGGCGTTATCCGGAGCGAGTTCCAGTGTGGTCAATATTTCGGCGAGAAAAATCCAGTTGCCGAGCCTGCGGCTGATGACGTTGGTATGTTTGCCAACAAATCCAAGACCGGCGCGCTGGGCCAGATCGCGTTCGAGCAGCGGCCCGGTGTCCACATACCAGAGCGAGCGCGTCTGCGAATTGCCCAGCTCATTTACGAATTCGGTCAAACTCTTCAGCTTCCCGCCCAGCACATCGTGATAGTCCGCAAAACGAGCATAACGGGCAATAATTCCAACGGTGGCCACCGGGGTAACGAGGCTCTGTTCATTCGGATTGTCAGTCAGAGCCTCCTCACATCGGCTGCTACAGGGAGTGTCATAGCTCGCCGCGAGCACAATGATGCTTTTCGCGCCAGGCAACACCTTTTGCGGGTCCGCGCGTTTTTCCGCATTGCGTTCCAGCCAGTTCATTTCGCCGTGATTCTTTTGCGCGAGCCAGTGCTGAAACTGTCCGGCGCTGGCGGGCACGGCGGCGGAGGTGAAGCGGCAATCGTCAAAACCGAGTTCCGCCGCGCGCTGACGGATGGCGGCCTTCATCTTTGCTTGAATTGCAGCACGACTTGCTGCGCCACTTCGCGGGCGGAGCGCTCATCGGTTCTGATCAGCACGTCAGCCTGCCGGTAAAACGGCGCGCGCTGTTCGAGCAATTCGCGGATTTTCTGCTGCGGATCGGGATCGTGGAGCAACGGACGGTGTGACTGGTTGCGGACGCGTTCCCAGATTCTTTCCGGTGACGCCCAGAGGCAGACGACCAACGCATGAGTTTTGAGAGAGGCGAGGTTTTCCAGGTTGGCCGGCAGGCCGCCACCGGTGGAAATCACGGTTTTGGTCCGCCCGGCCAGTTCAACCACCACGTCCCGTTCGAGAGCGCGGAACGCTGCTTCGCCATTTTTTGCAAAGATGTCGGCAATGGTCCGCCCGGTGCGGGTCTGTATAAGATCGTCGGTATCGAGAAAATCAAAATGCAACAACTCGGCCACCAACCGCCCCGCTGAGGTCTTGCCCGTGCCCATAAAGCCGATGAGCGCGAGGTTTACAAGATGACGGCCAGAGTGCATGACGATGAATTAGCGGAAAATAGCCGGGGAAGCACGCCAATTTCGACAGTGTCCTGATTTGCCTTCGAGCGCGGGCTTCAGCCCGCTTCAATGCCTATTTGCAAGGCCGGGTTGAGGCGGCGTGAACGCCGCGCTCCGTAAATTAGGACCCCACGCCAATTTCACGGCGCTCGACACTGCGGCAGTTTCTGGTAGATTGGCATTGTGAAATTGCCGCCACTCATACTGGCATCGGCTTCGCCACGCCGCGCAGAACTGCTCAGGCTGTTGAAAGTGGATTTTCAAATCATGCCGGGCGACGTGACGGAAGTGGCGTACGAACATCTTTCGCCCCTGGAGGTCTGCCAGCTCAACGCGCATCGCAAGGCGTTTGCCGTGGCGAAGAAAATTCCCGATGCGCTGGTGCTTGGAGCGGACACACTGGTTTTTTTGGGCAAAGAAATCCTTGGCAAGCCGCGCGACCTGCCCGAGGCCCATTGGATGCTCTCACGGCTGCAGGGCCGCAGCCATCAAGTGGTGACCGGCGTAAGCCTGATTCATTTGCGCAGGTACCAAGAACGAATTTTTGCGGCCAGCACGGATGTTTTGTTCCATCCGCTGGATGCGGAGCAAATCCGGGAATACACCACCAAGGTACATACGCTCGACAAGGCGGGCGCGTACGCCATCCAGGAGTCCGGCGAAATCTTGATTTCCGAAATTTCCGGCTCCTACAGCAATGTGGTCGGCCTGCCGGTGGAATTGCTGCGCGAGGAGTTGGAGGCGTGGAGCAAGCCCAAGCTTGCTTTTAAAAGCCGCATGGGCGCGTCTTCTTGACACTGTCCTTGGCATGGAAGACAAATTGAGAAAATCAATATCACTGGTTCAGTCAGTTAACGAAGCACCTCACCCCGGCCCTCTCCCCATTCGCTCCGCTGACTCCGCGAACGCGGAGAGGGAGAAACGCTCCCAGCGTCTTGGCGAATCATGCCTGGCAGCGGTTCGTCCAGAATCAAGAACCGTATCAGATGTACTCAAACCGCGCGCCCGCCATGGAGAAATAGTCAGCGCAATTCCGGATGTTCCGTCAGCAGCCGGTCGAGATTGGTCACGGCCGGCAAAAATTTTGGATCCAGCCGGAGCGCCTCGCGGAAATGTGCCACGGCGGCGGGAGCTTGACCGGTATCGGCCAGGGCGCCACCCAGGCAGAATTGCGCCGGGGCAAAACCGGGCCGCACCAACACGGAATTGCTGAAACAGTTCAGGGCGTTGGTCATGCTGCCGTGCTGCAAAAAATAAATCCCCAGATCATATTGAATATCCGGGTCACGCGGCTCCAATGCCGCTGCAGCCTGCAAATGCTGAAGCGCCTCAGCGGTCTGGCCAAGTTCCAACAGCGTCATGGCCAGATTGAACTGGCTTTGCGGAAACCGCGGCTCCGTTTCCACTGCCGCACGGTAAAGAAGAAGGGCGTGCACGTTGTCGCCGGTTCTCTCATAGGCCTTGCCGAGGACATTTGCAGCGGCGTAATTGTCCGTCGTGACTTCCACGGCGTGCCGGAACAAGGTGATGCTGTCACGCCACAGATTGATTTGGAGGGATGTGGCAGCCAGGCAGCCGAGCAGCACCGCGCCGCCTGAAACCGGCAAAATAATTCTCCCACTTTCGCGGCCCGAAAAAAATTCCACCGCTCCCCACACCACGACGATGAACAGTCCCACGCTGGGAATATACGTGTACCGGTCGGCCATGGATTGCGCGCCGACCTGAATGAGGCCAATGGTGGGGACGAGCGTGCCGAGAAACCAGAACCAGCCGACGGCGAGAAAAGGGCTCTTTCGCCAGTTATAGGCGCATAAAATCGTCCAGACCAGCAGCAAGGCCACTGCCCCCAATGCCAGCGCAACTGGCCAATGTCTCGGATGCGGATAGATGATGGCCAGATCCGTAGGCCAGAACATTTTGGCAGTGTAGCGGGCATAGGCCAGCGCGGCATTGGCGAGTCGCTCGCTCACCTGAATCTTCGAAACGGCCCCGCCGCCGGACTGGACGAAAAAAGTCGCCAGGCTGCCGGCAATTACCAGCGCAAAGAACGGAACTTTTTCCAACACCAACCGGCCGATAGAAACCGGCTGGCAAGTGTAAATTTCAGGGTTGGAGATTTGAGTTCTGAAGCCGGCAATCCGGTTGAGCGGCCACAAATCCAACAGCAGCAGAACACACGGCAGCGTGACCACCATCGGCTTGCTCATCAAACCGCAGGCGCAAAAGATCAGCGCGGCGATATAAAACAGCACCACGTGGCCTGTGCCGCCTGATGGGGAGGCGGATGTGTCACTCGCCGTCCGCGACCCACCGCCGGCCACACTTCGCGCATATCCCAAGTAGGCCAGGAGCGTGAGCAACCAGAAGAATGTGCTTAAGACATCCTTGCGTTCGGCGGCCCACGCCACGGATTCCACGTGCATCGGATGCCAGGCAAACAGCGCCGCCACAAACGCGCTACGCCAGATTGCGCCGGTGGCGCTGCGCAAGAACACGAACAACAACAGGGTGTTCGTGACATGGTACAGCAGATTTACCAAATGATGGGCACCCGCGTTGAGGCCAAACAAGGTGCAGTCCAGTTGGTGCGACAGCCACGTCAGCGGATGCCAGTTGGCCTGCTCGCTGGTGGTGAACGCCCAGACAAAATTTGTTGCGCTCAATCCGGAGGTAACGTGAGGATTGAAGCTGATGTATTGCTCATCGTCGAAGATGATGAACGGATGATGGGTGATGGGCCAGTAAAGTGCCGCCGTGCCAAGCGCAAGCACGAGGCAGATGAGCGCGAAAAATTTTTGCCCGGACGGCGCTGCAGGCGTGGATGTTTCAGAACTTAATGAACTCATGTTGACGGCGGTTGAACCGGCAAGATTCCACGTAGCCAACACTGCGGGCCAGGGCGACGGCTTCGGCAAAGTTCATGCCCACTTCAGCCGGCGCGTGCGCATCGGAGCCGAAAGTGATGGGAATCTTTTTTCCCTTGGCAAGCTGGAGCAGTTCGGGAGAGGGATAAATTTCGCGGCAGTCCTTGCGCAGGCCGGCGGTGTTCAACTCAATGGCACAGCCGGTTTTGGCGGCGGCGGCAAGAAATTCCTCGTAAAGGGGCCGGCAATCCTGCGCTGGGCGGATGCCAAATTTTTTCGGCAAATCGGCGTGGCCGATGATCTCGAACAAACCGGACTTGGCGGCCAGCGCGAGCCGCTGAAAATAAATTGACCATACCTCAAAAGCGTCACGCTTTTTCCATTCGGACAACTTGGCGGGATTATCAATGTCCCAGGAGTCGGAAACGTAATGCACAGAGCCGATAAAATAATCCCACGGATGCCGCGCCGAGAGTTTGCGAATCCAGTCTTCCTGGCCCGGCAGATAGTCCACTTCCAGGCCGAGCCGGATGATGAGTTGCGGAAAGGTCTTCTGCGCCAGCCGGACTTTGGCCACATATTCATCCAGTTGCCCGTCAGACATCCGCCAGTTGTCAAAATTGTCTTTCGCCATCGGTGAGTGATCCGTGAAACCGATTTCCTTCAGGCCGATTTCCACAGCGCGGCGGGCGTAATCCACGGGCTCGCCCACCGCATGGTGGCAAAGCGGCGTGTGCATGTGATAATCGGCGGGCAACTGCATGGCGGCCAGTCTTGCGGTTCGGATTTGAAGTTTCAAGTGTTGAATCACGCGCGCAGAAAAGCAACAGTGGAGCAGATGACCGAACCAAGTCCGCCAGCGTTTCTGCGCCTGTTCATCGCCGTCGCCGTACCGCCAGAGATGCGGCAGGAAATCAGCCGCGCCCAAGGCCGGTTGCAGCGCAACTGCCCGCCGGGCGCGGTTCGCTGGACGCGGCTCGACCAATTTCATGTCACGTTGAAATTTCTCGGTGACGTACCGGCAAAAGATGTTGCCGCGTTGGAAACATCGGTGGCCGAAGTGTGCTCCACCTCCCCTGCCCTCCAGCTTTCAGCGCAAGGCATCGGATTTTTTCCCAACGAGCGAAAACCCCGCGTGATTTGGGTTGGAACCTGCGATGCGAGCGGGAAATTGTCGGAATTGCACCGGCGGTTGGACGAAGCCCTGCGCTGGCTCGCCCCGGCGGAGCGGCCTGAAAAATTCACCGGCCACATTACGCTGGGACGGTTCAAGCCGGGGCATCATGCGGCGATTCCAAAACTGCTGGAACCAGCCGCTGATTTTCGCACCCGGCACTTTGGCGAGTGGCAGGCGCGGGAAGCAGAAATCGTCCGCAGCGAATTGACTTCGACCGGGGCTGAACACATGTTGCTGGCATCTTTTCCGTTTCGAGAGGAATAAAAATGACAGTCAAATTATTCTCAGGAAGCCGCGCCGTCGGCACTGTGTTGTCGTTTTTACTGATCGCCATCGGTACGGTGAGGGCTGAGGCCGGTGCCCGTGAATACTGGATATCGACCAACCGGATGACGTTCAATCTGGGAACCTCAAATAATCCTTTTAACGGTTCCACCCAATACAAATTTGATACGGCGATGAACTGGATTCCCGCGCATTCGATCATTCATATCATGCCCGGAACATATCAAACCAAGGGGTTATACGGGGGATATTCCATCAAAACCGGCCAGAAGCTGGCTGGTAGCGGGATGGATGTGACGATTCTCAAATTTCCGCTTGGCTTGCGGGTGGGTGGCTCGGGTGCCGTCATGATTGGTTGCAATCAACCTGTAACTGATTCAGAAGTGTGCGACCTGACCTGCGACTGCAACAGGTCAAACCGCTTCGACACATACAGCGGGGTAGAGCTGGCAGGAACACATAACGCCGTGCGCAGAGTAAAAGTCATCAATTGCGCCCATTTTGGCGGCAATACCGAAGCATGGGGAATTGAGCTTAGCGATTTTGCCCCCATGGTTGTTAAGAGTGAGGGAAACATCATTGAACAATGCGAAGTATCTCATTTTAACTATGCGGGCGGGGGCGGGATTTCCGCAATAACAATTTCCGACGGCTCGGGCATCATCCGAAGCAACCGGGTTATTCTCGACGGCGGTTCATTTGGCCTTAATGGCTCGTGGAACCATGACGTGCTGATTGAGGGCAATTTCGTGGAAGCGGCGGTTTCCGGGCTGCATGGCGATACGGGAGGAAGCACAAACGTGATCGTAATTCATAATACATTCAAAGACTGCAACGCGGTATGCGACTTTGGAAACACGTTCCGGCGAAATCTCACATTTGCATTCAACGACATCGTGGTTTCAAACACGTGTTATCCGAAGCAGGCGTTGGGCTTTGCTTTCCGGGACGATCACGGCGGGGCCTATGCCAATATCCTCATCTTGGGAAATCGCGTTGGTTACTCGGCAAGTCCGGGCAGCACTGAAAACGATTTTGTTTATGCGCGCAACGTAAGCGGTCTGGTGATGGCTGATAATGTTGTAGATTCGCATCTCACGAATGACATAACAAAATGCTCGAACGTCAACGAGTCGCGGTTTTAATGTTCAGTGGCGCTTTTTTATTCATACCGCAGCGATTCAATGGGGTCGAGGTTCGCCGCCTTCCACGCGGGATAGGTGCCAAAGATGATTCCCACGACAGAACAGATCACCAGTCCAAGGACAACCGAGTCCACTGGTATAACCGGCGGCAATTGCATGAGCAGCGCCAGCAGGTTGCCGCCGAGAATACCGAATATCACGCCGATGGCACCACCGACTTCGCAGAGCACGATCGCCTCCAGAATAAACTGCACCATGATGTTGCGTTTCTTGGCGCCGATGGCGCGGCGGATGCCGATTTCACGCGTCCGCTCCGTAACCGACACGAGCATGATGTTCATGATGCCGATGCCTGCCGCCAGCAGCGCGATGGAACTGACGATCGCCACGCCGATGCGCACCGAGTGGGTAAAGGTTTTGAACTGGTCAATCATTGAGTTGTTGGACGCGATTTCAAAATCATCGTCCTTGCCGGGCGGCACCTTGCGGAGGACGCGCATGATGCCGCGCACTTCCTCGACCGTGGCATCGTAGCTGGCACGGTCAGGCGCCTGCACGAGGAGGTTCAGGCTGCGCCACCAGTGGCCGTAGCGGTTCAAACACGTGGTCAACGGCACGACGACGAAGTTGTCCTGGTCGCCGCCCGCCATCCCACCTCTGCTTTCCAGCACGCCGACAACCGTGTAGCCAATGCCATCCACCTTGATGAGTTCGCCCAGCGCGGAACTGTTCGGGAAAATGTTGGTGGCCAGTCCGCTGCCCAGCACGCAGACATTGCGGGTACCATCCACATCGGCATCCATCAGGAGCCGTCCCTCGGCAAGGTTCCAGTTGCGGGCCTGAAAGCTGCCGGGGGTTTCACCATAAAGGCGTACCAGCGGCGCGCTGGTTTTATAACGGGTATCGATTTCCCCCGACCAGAACACGGCCTCAATCCCGATATTCACGGGCAGGGAAATCTTGTCCATCAACCGCTGGCCGTCTTTCATCGTGATGTTCTTCCGGCGCAAGTATTTCTCACGGTCGCCGCTGGACACGCCGAACATGGTCCCCGGCCATTTGCGCACCATGAAGGTCTCGCCGCCGAGCGAGGCCAGTTGCCGTTCGATGTTGCTTTGCAACACGCGCATCGCGGTCATCACGACGATGATGGAAAACACACCAACGAGCACGCCCAGCAGGGTCAACGCCGAGCGCAACTTGTGCGCGGCAATGGCGGTCACCGCCATCGTGGCGCTTTCGCGGGCTTCGGTGAAAAATGTGAACAATGGTCTCATGACGGGCCGGCGCGGCGGCTGGATTGATGGATGGATGGATTGGTGGATAAATGGGTGGGGGACTTGCGCGCAGCCGGTCCACGAATCCACCAATCACGCCCGGATTGAACAAACCCGTGGGGAACGCGGATTGTCTCAATCCGCAGCGCGCCGCAGTTCAAAGCCGCTGGCGTTTTGTCACATGATCTGGCCTGGCGGAACGCTGCGAGTTGGGACAAATCGCGTTCCACCAGCAGGGAAATATTTATGGTTCGCTTTGGCCAATCCACCAATCCAATAATCCATTCATCCAATAATCCGCTCATATATTTCAATGAATTGTTCATTCGTTGCGCAACGCCTCCACGGGGTCCATGCGGGCGGCGCGCCAGGCCGGGAAAAGGCCGGCCAAAGCGCCGGTGACGGCCGAAACCAGGAGTGCAAGACACACAATGCCCGGCGACATGACGGCCGGCATAATCTTCTTCAACAACAGCGTCGTTGGCCACGCGATCGCCAGCGCGATGACGCCGCCGATGACGCAGATGCACGCAGCCTCTATCAAAAATTGCAACAGGATGCTCCGGCGTTTTGCCCCGATGGCCTTGCGCACACCGATTTCACGCGTCCGTTCCGCAACCGAGACGAACATGATGTTCATGATGCCAATCCCCCCGACGAAGAGCGACAGCCCCGTGATAAACATGCCAATGGCCTCAATGGTGCCGGCCACCTTGTTAAAAAAATCGAGAAATTCCCCCTGCTCATTGATGGCAAAATTGTCCGGGTCGCCCGGCGAAATGTGGCGATACCGCCGCAGCACGGCCCGGAGTTCCTCGCGGGTGTCATCCAGTCCTTCAACACTGCGCCCTTTGACCTGGATTTCGTAATCTGGCTCGGAATCGAAAACGCGGGTGAACTGCGTAATGGGCACGATGATTTCATTGTCCGTCCCGCCGGTGTCGGCGAATCCACCCTGCTTTGCGAGCACGCCGACAACTGTAAAATCGCGCCGGCCGGCGGAAACGATCTGTCCGACGGGCGATTCCCCCTCAAATAAATTCGTGGCCAGATCCGAACCAATGACGCAAACGGGCCGGCCCCCGTCGCATTCTGAAGCCGAGAGAAAGCGCCCCTTCTCAATCGTCAAACCGCTGGTGAGCTGAAATTGGTCGGTCGTGCCCACGACGGGCACACTAGAAGCGCCACGCTTCTTATATTTAACGGGCGTATCATCGGAGGCGACCGGCGCGACCGCTATGGCCGTGCTGACCTCCCGTTCCAAAGCGTTGACCTCATCCATGCTGAAGGACGTGGGGGGAGCCATCTTGTCTTGCACCATGTCGGCTTCGTCCATGGTGATGCTGGGATTTTTCATTGCCTTGATCCATTCTTCCCGCGACTGGATAAGCCAGCCGTAACGGTCAACGTAAAGCACGTCCGCGCCGATGGACGAAATGCTGGTCATGAACGAACCGTTCAAGCCTTCAATGGCGGTGCCCATCAAGGTGACCGTGACTATGCCGATGACGATGCCCAGCGTGGTCAGCACCGAACGCAGCTTGTTCGCGCGGATGGCGCTCCAGGAGATCGCCAGGCCTTCGCGGAGTTCGGTGAGGAAGTTCATTGGATAAGTGGATTACCGGATTAATGGATTAATGGATTTTTGGATAGATGGGGGCAGAGTGTCACGCCAATCGTTGGTGTTACGTTTACTTTCAAGTGACTCAATCAACCGTAACAATTTATTTTCCACCTCATAGTGCAATTGGTCAAACTTCTCAAAGTTGTTAGTCGAAATGAATTTGACAGTTTGCAATCCAATCGCCCGTGTGAGTGCTTCCGCAAGAGAGCCTTTGGCAAAATAGAGAAACTGTATATACTCCGGAAGGGAACGCCGCCCATAGCCTTCAGCAATGTTTGATGAAACTGACTGCGCGGCATCGCGGAACTGAGACTTCGACTTGAAATCCCCGACGTTATCCGAAAGCTCGAACGCCAACGCAAATAAATCCAAGCCACGCTGCCATGCTTCGAGTTTCATGTAGCCGCGGTTCAAATTACGTCGTTTGGTGTATTCCATAAAACGCGCTCTGTTTCACGAATCCAACAATCCATTCATCCATTTATCCCTTCACGACCGGTTCGTCGCTGGCGATGAGGCCGTCGCGGATGCGGATGATGCGGCGCGCCCGGCGTGCAATCTCCTCCTCGTGCGTGACCACGATGATGGTGTTGCCGCGCCGCGAAAGCTCCTCAAACAAAGCCATGATTTCCGTGCCGGTTTTGGAATCAAGATTTCCCGTCGGCTCGTCGGCCAGCAGGATTGAAGGCTTGTTCACCAGCGCGCGGGCCACGGCCACGCGCTGGCGCTGGCCGCCGGAAAGCTCGTTGGGCTTGTGATGAATACGTTCGGCCAAGCCCACGCTTGTCAGGACGCTCAATGCGGTTTCACGGCGTTCGCGCTTGCCCACACCGGCATACACCAGCGGCAATTCCACGTTGCGCAGTGCATCGGATCGCGGAAGCAGGTTGAAGGTCTGAAAGATGAAGCCGATTTCCTTGTTGCGAATTTCGGCAAGCTGATTGTCGTTCATCTCGCTGACCTGGGTGCCGTTGAGTTCATAGGTGCCGCCGGTCGGTGTGTCGAGGCACCCCACCAGGTTCATCAGCGTGGATTTGCCGGAGCCGGACGGTCCCATGATGGCCACATATTCACCCCGCTGGATTTCCAGGGACACTTCCCGCAGCGCATGGACGGTCTCGGTGCCCATCTGGTAACAGCGGGAAATTTTTTGAAGACGAATCAGGCTCACAACGGCTCACGACTTGGTTTTTTGCAGATCGGCATTGGCGGCCCCCTTCACTATCTTCTTGCCGTCGTCCAGATCGTGGCTGATGGCGTGGTAACCGCCGACGACGATTTCATCGCCCTCCTTCAGCCCGTCCGTCACCTCATAATAATCATCGTCAAAGATGCCGATTTTCACCGGCACCGTTTTCACGTGGTCGCCTTGAATCACAAACACCACATCCACCGGCTTGTTTTTTTCGTCACCTTTTTTGAGGGAATTAGTTTCGCCATTGAGCGCCACGACGGCATTGGTCGGCACTGAGTTGGTTTTTGCACCGGCGGCGCCTTTGTTCAGCAATGCCTTGAGCACGCGGGTGGTCACGCTGGCGATGGGTGCCGCAATGGCGTTGGTGCGGGTGCGCGTTTCGATGGTCGCGCTCACGGACATGCCCGGCCGGAACGGCACAAGGTCGGTAATGCGGATGCGAACCTGGAATTGCGTCGCAGATTGCCCGGTGCCAGACGAGCTGCTGCTGGAACTGGCCACGGCGGGACCGGAGTCCAATCCCTCGGAGGAATTGGCCACGGCGGTGACGATGCCGGAGAATTTTTGGTCCTTGTAGGAGTCCACCTCCAGCCTTGCCTTCTGTCCGGGCTGCACCAACACGACGTCCATTTCGCCAATGTCCACGCGGGCCTCCATGGCGCTCAAATCGGAAATGATCATGATGTCCGTGCCGGCGTTTTGCACGGTGCCAAGAACACGCTCGCCAAGCTGTGAATTCAGGGTGGTGATGGTGCCATCGAGCGGCGATACAATGGTGGTCTTGTTCAGCAAATCCTGGGCGTTGTCCACAGCGGCCTTGGCCACGTTGACCTGGTCATCGGCGCTTTCGACTCCAGCCTTGGCCACGTCCCGGGCCACCTTGAACCCGATAAAGTCGGATTCCGAAAGCAGCTTGGTGTCGAACAACGCCTTGTTGCGGGTATAATCCGTATCGGCCTTTTCGAGATTGGCCACGGCGGTCGTCTTGGCCGCGATGGCCGACTCGTAACCGGCATTGGCCTGGTTCAATCCGGCCACATAAACGTCCTGATTGATCTGCAACAACAGATCGCCCTTGTGAACATACTGGCCTTCCTTTACCGGCAGATTGGTGATTTCGCCGCTGACTTCCGGACTGATGTGGACCTGCATCACGGGATAAATTTTCCCGTTGGCGATGACCGTCTCGGTGATGGTGTGACGCGCGACCTTCTCCGTCTGAACAGTGACCGCCGGATCCTTCGACCGCAACGCCCAGTACATCACCGCACCGAGCACTGCGACGCCGAATATGGCAATGAAAATAAATTTTTTGCGACCCTTGCGCCTGGGTTTGGCCGCTTCTGATTTGACGGGCAAAATTGGAGGAGTATCCACATTGCGAGCCTGCCTCAATGCGCCGGGAAAGTCCAGCACGGGAATTAGTTTTGCGCTAATTCGTCAGCTTTGTATGAAGTAACTCAAATTTTCCAATTCAATGGCGAGGTTGACGTTGTTGACCATCACATCTTCGGGCACGGTCAGCACCATGGGCGCAAAATTCAAAATGCCGGTGATGCCGCATTCGATGAGCGCGTTGGCAACCGATTGCGCCACGGCGGCGGGCACGGAGAGAATGGCCATTTTCACGCCCTTTTCGCCGATAAATTTTGCCAGTTCCTCCATGCCGAGAATGGGCTGTTTGATTTCCTTGTCGCGTTTCCGTTGCGGCGCGGCGTCAAAGGCGGCTACGATTTCAAAACCTTCCTTTTCAAAACCGCGGTACGAAAGCAGGGCCAGGCCAAGATTGCCAACGCCCACGAGGATGACCGGCTGCAGGCTGGAGGTGCCGAGTTCGTGGGAAATTTTCTTGGAAAGGTCCGCGACATCATAGCCCAGGCCGCGCGTGCCGAAGGTGCCAAAATAGGCCAGGTCCTTGCGCAACTGCGTGGGCTTGACGCCCGCGGCCTTGGCGAGCGCCTCGCTGGAAACGGTGCCGATGCTGTTCTCGCGCAAGCGCGCCAGACAGCGAAGATAAATCGAAAGCCGGTAAATGGTCTTGCGCGGGATGTCGGGTCTGCCGTTCTTCTTCACGCCCAAAAAATAAGGCAGCGGTTCTTGTGCGGCAAGATTCATCCCGCGCCGGCAGTGTTTTAATTTGCGGAACGCGGGCTTTAGCCAGCTTCAGCGTCCATTGGCAAGACCGTGTTGAAGCAACGGCGTAAACGCCGCGCTCCGTAAATCAGGATACTTACCGCTTGGAGGCACGAGTTGACTCCCGCCCACTTTTCCACTAAAAATCCGCCTTCATTATGAGATGGCTCGCCGGCTTTTTTATCACCTTATTCCTGACCTCGTGCTACACGGTGCCGACTCAGACCACCGTTGCGCCCATTCGTGAATCAGAGCAGCCCGCCCTGGCCCTGAAGATTTTGGACGCCTATCACGGCACGAATGAGTCTGCCCCGCCCCAGAAATTGTATCTGGTTTATTTTACGCCGACAGACCGCGAGCCGGTCCCGGGATATGAGCAGCGTTTAGATGCGATCTTCGAGGATGTCCGCGCCTTTTATCGCAACGGCATGGAGCAGCGAGGGTTCGGGTCCAAGACCTTTGCCCTGGAGCGGGACGCTGAAGGCAAGTTGATCATTCATGTGGTAAAAGGCAAAAAGGACAAGGCCTATTACGCCAAGTCGTGGAATGACCATTACCGGATCATTGGTGACGAATGCCAGCCGATGTTCCAGGCGTGCGGGATTTCCCGGGAAACCAACACGGTGGCGATTATCTGCAATCTAGCCGATTGGGACCCAGACGCGCACACCTTCAGCCATCCGGCGCCTTACAGCGGAATTTGGACGAGGCAAAGCGGGCTATGCTGGCTGATGGATTCACCCATTCTGGACATGGACGATCTGCTCAAGAAACAGCCGGTGGTGAAAGATTTTCAATTTGGCAACGTGCCGCTGGGCAAGCGCAACTCGATGTTCATCGGCAGCATTGCCCATGAATTGGGACATGCGTTGGGCCTGCCCCACAGCGGCGAACAATGGGATGAGAAAGCGCTGGGCACCTCAATCATGGGCATGGGAAATCTGAAATACCACGACGAATTGCGCGGCGAAGACAAAGGGGCGTTTCTCAACATGGCCAGCGCCATGCGCCTGGCTGCCCGGCCGTTGTTCAACAGTTCAAGCAAGGGCAGAGAACATCCAGCCCAGCTCGGGGAATGCAGTGTGACGCTCTCCACTCATGTCACGCGCCCAGACCTCGCCGGCAGGCATGGGACGCTTCGCGTGGAAGGCACGGTTCAGGGAGCGCCGCCGATTTACGGCGTTATCGCGTATTTTGATTCCGTGCATGATGGCGGTTACCGCTCACCGGCTGCCACCTCCGTGCCGGATGAGCAAGGCAGATTTGCCATTGAGGTAAGCGACCTTGCGCGGTGCACCAATGGCATCGTGCGCGTGGCGTTCTGCCACGCGAACGGCGGTGTGTCAGAACGACAACTTAAATTCAGAGTGACGCGGGATGGGAAGGTGGCTATCGCGTCCAAGTGAACGTGAAGGGGAATCCAGAGTGCTCGAATCGGCTGCTTGCGCCGGGAGCGAAGTTTTGCGATGGTGGAATCCGCCAATTCACAGTTGCCGGTGTGGCGAAATGGCAGACGCACAGGACTTAAAATCCTGGGACTGTAAAAAGTCGTGTGGGTTCGAGTCCCACCACCGGCACCACTTCAAAATCCGTCCCTTGGAATCAATTCCCCGTCTTCAATTCCACCACGTCATGCGGCGCGGCTTCGCGCTGGCCGGCGGGGCTGACCCGGATATAGCGCGCCTTCTGCCGCAGTTGCTCAAAGCTCGCCGCGCCGAGATAGCCCATGCCGCTCTGGATGCCGCCGATGAGCTGCGCCAGCACCCGGTCCACTGTGCCAACCGATTCCTTGAGCGCCTCGATACCTTCGGCGGCCATCTTGCGGGTGGCATCGGCCTTTTCGTGGCCGTAACGCGCCGCGCTGCCGGCTTTCATGGCGGCGATGCTGCCCATGCCGCGATACTGCTTGTAGAGTTTGCCGCCGATCTCCAAGGCCTCGCCGGGCGCCTCGGTGCAGCCGGCAAACATGCCGCCGCAAATCACCGCCTGCGCCAACGTCAATGCCTTGACGATGTCGCCGGATTTGGTGATGCCGCCGTCGGCGAGAAGGGAGACCTTTTTCTTCGCCGCCGCGCGCGAGCACACATAGAGCGCCGTCATTTGTGGAATGCCCACGCCCGCTACAATGCGCGTGGTGCAAATCGAGCCGGGTCCCTGCCCCACTTTGATGGCGTTTGCGCCACAGTCGGCCAGATATTCCACGCCCGCGGCGCTCGTTACGTTGCCGGCGATGATGGGCAGTTTCGGAAATGCGTCACGCAAAACTTTCACCGTGTCGCCCACGCCCTTGCTGTGGCCGTGCGCGGTGGAAACGGCCACGACGTCCACGCCGCGTTCCACGAGGCTCTCGACATGGCTCAAAATGCGCCCGCGATCCAGTTCGCCGAAGGCGTTGCGCGTGGCGCTGACGGCCGCCCCGCAGATGAGACGAAACTGAGCGTCGCGCGCGGGCTTGAACTGTGCCTTGCGTTCCAGCGTGATGCGCTCGACATCACTCATGGTAATGAGTCCGTGCAAATGGTCTTCATCGTCCACGACGAGCAATTTATGGATGCCCAGATGTTCGGTGAAAAATTTGTCGGCGCGGGCAATGGGGTCCTTGCCCAGCTCCTTCTTCGTGATGGTATGGACTTGTTTGCGCGGCGTGAGCGCCTCAAAAACTTTCTTCGCGGCGTAACGCGGCTTGACGACATGGCCGGAAAGCAGGCCCACGAGCTTGCCCTTGGCATCCACAACCGGGAACGTGCTGAAACCAAACCGCTTTTCCTCAATCATGGTGAGCACGTCGCCAATGAGCTGGTCGGGCGCAACTTTGATTGGGTCCTGAATGAGGCCCTGAACGTGATATTTTACACGGCTCACCTGCGAAAGCTGGTCGCGCTCCGGCATGTTGTAGTGGATGAGGCCGAGCCCGCCGTTGAGCGCCATGGCGATGGCCATGCGCGATTCCGTAACCGTGTCCATATCGGCGGAAATCGCCGGGATATTCAGGTGCAGGCCTTCGGCAAGAGTGGTGTCGAGGTGCGTGTTGCGCGGCAGGATTTCGGAATACAAGGTGGCCAGCGTAATGTCATCGTACGTCAGGCCCACTTTGCTGTTTGCGGCGAAAAAGGCGTCCGCCGTTTTATAGAAGGTGTCGTCGGGATTGGAATTGCGCGTCGCTGCCATGTCGGAAAATGCCTGAGGCGCGGCGGCGTTGGCAAGCAAATTTTAACGAGGCTCAACCAACGGGTGCATCTGGACACTGTCCTTGGCTTGGAAGGCTAATTGAGAAAAGTCACATAACTGGTTCAGTCAGTTAACGAAGCACCTCACCCCGGCCCTCTCCCCATTTTGCTCCGCCGACTCCGCAAAACGCGGAGAGGGGGAACCGCTCCCAGCGTCTTGACGAATCATGGCTTGGCAGTGGTTTGCCCAGAATCAAGAACAGTGTCAAGATGCGCCCTCAACCAACCGGGTCCGTGTTTACCTCAATCTCGTCATAGCGATTCATACGGTAAACAAAAATCGAAACGGCCCAGCTCACCACGAAGACCCCGATGATGACGAAGCCGACGATGCCGAAGTTGTTGTTCAGGGTGCCGATCGTGTCCCAAATGGCGCCGTGGATTTTAAGCCGGTCGCCAATCAGGCCCAGCACCTCAATCCCACCAATCAACAATGCCACGAGGACCGAAACCAGGGTGATGATCATGTTGTAATAAAGTTTGCGCACCGGTTTGACGAAGGCCCAGCCATAGGCGCTGAGCATCAGGACATTCGCGGTCGAATCAATCAACGCCATGCCCGCTGCGAAAAGGGTCGGGAACACCAGGATGGACCAGATGGGAAGGCCCTGGGTGGCTTCCGTGGCCGAGATGCCCAGCAGGCCCACTTCCGTGGCGGTATCGAAACCAAGTCCGAAAAGAAAACCGACGGGATACATCTGCCAGCCATGTTCAATCAGTTGAAACAAATTCCGGAAGATGCGCCCGAAAAAGCCGCGCTTGGACAGAATGAGATTGAGGTTTTCATCGGTGAACCGGCCTCCCTGCCTGACATGCCGAAAAGTTTGATAAACCGACACGAGGACGATGAGATTGGCCAGGGCGATGGCCAGAAGGAAGAACGCGGAAACAGCGGTCCCAATAACTCCGCCGATGGTTTGAAAGGAATTAAAACGGTCCTTGATGGCAACCGAGGTCAGGGCGATGACGACCGACAGACCGAACACAATGGTCGAATGACCGAGCGAAAAAAAGAAGCCCACGGCGACCGGCCGTTTGCCCTGCTGCATCAGCTTGCGGGTCACATTGTCAATCGCCGCGATGTGGTCGGCGTCCACCGCATGACGAAGACCAAACGCATAAGCCAGAAGCGCTGTGCCGAGCAGAACTGGATGGTTGTGAAAGGCTATTAGCGCCCAAACCCATGCTCCAATATTGGCGCCAATAAGCACCGCATACATGGAAACAACCCGGGCCCGCACACTGGCCGGAATGACCGCAGGAACCGCACCGGGCGGAGAAATCTTTGTCGCCATACAAATTACGTATTTTACCGTCCACAAAGCCATCCGCGACGGCCTGGCAAAATGTTCAACGAAACACGTTTTTGTGCAAGCCGAATCTTCACACAAATTTGGTCATTCGTAACACGACTATTGCACCCGTGGCGGCTGGTAAATTGGCAAAATGTCGGACGCATCTTGACATTGCCCCCGAGCAAAAGGCCCCGGAGCGCGGCGTTTACGCCGCTTCAGCGTTGTAAGCCCTAAAATCAATCGTTTGGTTCATTTGCCAGCGACATTGAAGCGGCCTGAAGGCCGCGCTCCGGGGCAGTGCGCGGATGCGCCCCAAACGCCGGGCCTGTCAATTGACGCTTCCAAAATTTCCAATCACCGCCTACGATTCAATTAATTTGCCGTCATGAAAAAAGAAACCGCCACCCGCTTCAGTGTGTCCCTGCCGCCGGCCTTGCTCGAACAACTCGATGAAATGACCGGCGAGAAAGGCTACGACAACCGCTCGCTCGCCATCGCAGACATGATCCGGGCGCAACTCATCGAGCACCGGCAGAAAATGGATTCTGGAGAAATCGCCGGCACGATTACCCTGGTGTATGACCATCACAAACCGCACCTGCAGGCCAGCCTCACGGACATCCAGCACGATCACCACAACGCGATTCTCTCCACCGTTCACGTGCATCTCGACCATCACAACTGCCTGGAAGTTTTAATCGTGCGCGGCAAGGCGAGCATCATCCGCAAAATTGCCGACGAACTCATTGCCGCCAAGGGCGTGAAACACGGCAAACTCACCGTGACCACGACGGGAAAAGATTTGCCATCGTAAGAGAGGCTTTGATCCCTATCGCGGTTCAACGATTACTGTGGCCGCCGATTCCCCCTCATCCTGACCTTCTCCCCCAAGGGGGAGAAGGAATACCGAAAGTCGCGCCATGCCTAACCGATTTACAACGGCTACGGTTTTCCGGGAATGATCTAAAACCCGCCGTGTTCAATGAGGAAACTCAACTTTTCTACGAAGTTTGTTCCGGGGCAGGAGAGTCACCGCCCAGAAGCCCGTTGACCACTTTCAATAATTCCTTGGGCGTGGATTGCGATTTCAAAAAGACCCGCTCCGGGTTTTGCGCCAGCACGTCTTTGGCAACATCCGCGTTGGTTGCGTTGGAAAGGACAATTACCTTGGTGGCTTTCAACTCCGGCCGGGAGCGAATGAATTTTAGCACATACCCCCCATCCACCTTCGGCATCATCACATCCAGCAGTACCAGATCAGGCCGCAACTGCAGGACGATTTTCATGGCCGCCAGCCCGTCCTCCGCCACCTCAACCTGGTAACCGGCGTTCTTCAATGGACCGCGATAAACCTGAATGATAATCGGATCATCATCGACAAACAAAATGGTTTTCATGGTTGTCTTTCTGATCGCGCAGCCAGGCACCGTTTATGGGTCAATCAGCATACCCATCCGGATGTTTCTGGTGCCAGGCCCAGGCGGTTTTTACGATGTCTTCCAGCTTGGCATATTGCGGTTTCCAGCCAAGTTCGTTGAACGCCTTGTGCGCGGCGGCGACCAACTTGGGCGGATCGCCCGGACGGCGCGGTTTTTCAACCGCTGGAATTTTTTTGTCGGTGATTTTTTCGCACATGTGAATGACTTCTTTCACCGAATAGCCATCGCCGTTGCCAAGGTTGAAAAAGCCGCTCTTGCCCGGTGCAAGGCCGAGAATGTGCGCCTGCGCCAAGTCCTTGATATGAATGTAATCGCGGATGCAGGTGCCGTCGGGCGTGGGATAATCAGTGCCGTAAATCTCCACGCGCGGCTTCTTGCCGAGCGCGACAAAGAGAACATTCGGAATCAAATGCGTCTCGATGCGGTGATGTTCGCCGAACTTCGCGCTGGCGCCGGCGGCGTTAAAATAGCGGAACGCCACGAAGTCCAGCTTGTAAATTTCCCGATACCACAGCAGCGCCTTCTCAAACATCAACTTAGACTCGCCGTAAGGGTTGATGGGACGCTGCGGCAGATCCTCGGTCATCGGCACACGGTCAGGCGGGCCATAGGTGGCGCAGGTGGAACTGAACACGAATTTTTTCACGCCGCACTCCACGGCGGCATCGGCCAGCTTCAGCGCGTTGACGAAATTGTTGTGGAAATATTTTTGGGGGTTCGTCATGGATTCGCCGACCAGCGCAAACGCGGCGAAGTGCATGATGGCATCCGGTTTCACTGATTTGACGGCGGCCAAGATGTTCCCCTCTTCTTCCGGCATGGCCAGAATGAACTTGGCACGCGAATCCACCGCCGAACGATGGCCCTCGGTGAGGTTGTCATAAACCGTGACCTGATGCCCGGCGTTGAGAAGTTCTTCGGTGCAAACCGAGCCAATATAGCCGGCACCACCAGTAACAAGGACGTTCATGCCGTGAGTGTAACTTTTTTTGCGCGCCGCAAAAGTTCAAAATAGAAAGCCCGGAGGCACTGGGCTTCCGGGCTTGGCGGAAGATTGAATTCAAGCCGCAAGCTTCTTGGAATAGCCGGCAATTTTCACCCAATAAATAATCCAGCAGACCAAGGCGGCGGGGCCACACACATAGTTCAATAACGGAATGCAGGCGCAGCACCATAGAATAGACGCAACCAGGCCAATCACCTTGCCCGGCTCCGGCTCTTCGGCAATGCCGCGCTTTTGAAATTCCGCTCCAAGCGTCTTGGCCATGTTGAGCACGATAAAGAAATGCCAGACAAAGTTGAAACATGGAATCAACAACAGCCATGTCATGCCCGGCTCCATCGCGCGGTTTTCCGGGGCACAACGGTTTAGAGCCTTTTGCAGCGATAAGATGTAAAAGATCCCCACCACTAGCTCGACGACGACGATTAACCCAATGAACATGAAAATCGCCGCGGTGATTCCGTGAGCCAATGCCGGGTTGTTAAAGTTGTTGTTCATGATTCGTTCCTTGCAGTTTTATTTTGGTTCTATTTGAACTGACCTCCAGCTTGCGCTGAGAGTGCCATATTCCTATCCATTTAGGGGTACTGGCGTCAACAGGCAAATGATGGCGGGTGTTCACTTGCGACTTTCCCGGAATTGCGGATGCTGCCGCAATTTCTCCAACGTCACCGGCGAAAGGGCCGAACGTGAGTACACCGGCTGGCGCAGCGGCTCCGCGCTGTCCGAACGAGCGGCGCGCTCCAGCCATCGTCCATCCAGCGGTTCGGCGATCAAATCCAGGGAGTTCGCGGCAATGGTTGTTTCCTCCTTCAGGCCGGTGGCATGCCCGATGCCGACGAAGAATCCCGCGAGCAGCAGCGTTGCCCGAATCATCGTGCTGCGCGAATAAGTTGTCAACGCACAGGGACGCGCCGGGTCCAGCGCCCGGAAAAGATTTTCAAATACCGGCAGCGTCCACATTCCCGGATTTTTTGCGGGCGAAAAGGCATCGAAAAAAATGGCGTGTGGCGACCGAAGCCTGTAGCAGCCGACGTGAGGAGGCTCCGAATGTTTTTCCATTTTTGAATTTGGAGTCTCGTTACCTCGGCTGCTACATGAAATAATTGCAGGAAAATCGCCGAGGTGAAATTCCCAGTTCACTTTAAGTTTGCCATTGTCAAACGTCACGCTCCTTTCGCGGAGCAGTTCCGCAATCTGATTTTCGTAACCGGCGACATGGCCCAACGCCGCCACATTCTTCAGGGCAAATTCCAGCGGCTCGCTCGTGTTGTCAAAACTCACCAGGCGCAGTTCGCCCGCGATGTCCCGCGTGGCTCGCAGCGCGGCGATGGCATTTGCCGCCGCGCCGAGACCGACGTCCCAGATGACAAATTCACCGCGATGCTTTTGCAGACGTTCGCGGATACTGAGCTGTCGCACGTAAAGCAGTTCCGCCTCCGCCGCCGGACCAAGACCGGGATGCATCTTCTCGCCGTAACTGGCCGAGTACAACGTTTTCTCGCCATTGGCAAGCTGCACGAGTTCATAGTCGCCGGACATTATCCACGCAGGGTGGCTGTGAACGTGAGTTCACGGCAAATCTAAAATTCAGCCGTGTTCTCACGAACACGGCCACAAAAAAAACCGGCAACTGCCTTTGCAATTGCCGGTTCCATAATAAAATCTCCAGCTATATCAAAGCTGCTTCATCGCCTCGTCCAGCGCGGCCAGGAGCGGCGTCATGCTCGCCTCGGTTTCGTCGCCCATGTTCGAGATGCGGAAGGTTGTGCCCTTGATTTTGCCGTAGCCGCCGTCAATCAGATAGCCGCGGTCCTTCACGAGCTTTTGCAGCTTCGCCACATCCACGGTGAGTCCGCCAGGTTTCGCGCCATTGTTGACGCACGTCAGCGTCACTGATTCAAAGCCCTTCTCCGGATACAGCGTGAAGCCGTGTTTGGCCGCCCAGTCGTGGACCATCTTGTTCGTCTTATGATGGCGCGCATAGCGATGCTCCAAGCCCTCGGCGAAGAAATCATCGAGCTTGGACGACAGCGCGTAAATGTGCCCGATGCTTGGCGTGCTGGGCGTCATGCTTTGCTCGGCATTTTTTTGGAACTCCACAAAGTCGAAATAATACCCGCGGTCCTTCGCGGTCGCCGCCTTGGCGAGCGTGGCGGGCGAGGCCACGAAAACCGCCAATCCCGGCGGCAGCGCGAACGCCTTTTGCGTGCCGGCCAGCAGCACATCAATGCCCAGTTCGTCAAATTTCAGCGGCACGGCGGTCATGGAACTGACAGCGTCCACTATAAATGTCACGTCTGGATATTTCTTTTTGAGCGCGGCGATTTCCGCGAGCGGGCTCATCACGCCGGTCGAAGTTTCGTTGTGGATGAGGGTGATTGCATCATACTCACCCGTGGCAAGTTTCTTATCCATGGCCTCGGCCCGGATGGGCGAGCCCCAGTCCACCTGCAACGCATCGGCCTGCTTGCCGCATTTTTTGGACACATCCAGCCACTTGTCCGAAAATGCCCCGCACATGCAGTTCAGCACTTTCTTCTGCACCAGATTGCGCACCGCGCCCTCCATCACCCCCCAGGCCGAGGACGTGCTCAAATACACCAGTTGCTTCGTGGAAAGCAGCGTCTGGAGCTGGGGCTGGATTTTTGCGTAAAGGTCTTTAAATCCCTGCCCGCGATGGCCAATCATCGGCGAACAAAACGCCTTGAAAGTCTTCTCGCTGACCTCAACTGGACCGGGAATGTGGAGTTTAACGTGTGCCATAAATTAGTTTGTGAATTTTTTCACAAGGTGGCGGGTAACGCAAGCCTTATTGCTGGGCCCGGTCCAAAAAATCCGGTTTTCACCGCCAAATTGGACTTCAGCCAAAGCTGGCATCGCCGATGCTGTATTTGAGTTATGATGCAGAAACAACATGCCATGACGCTGCCAATAGCGGCCACCGAAACCGGCTCGTTCAAGTCGCATCTCCGCGAAATCGTTGCCTACCTGATGCGGAACGTGGAAATCCCCACGGCTTATCAGGACGAAAACGGTTTCCACATGGGCACTGAACCTGCCAAGACAGAGATTCAGTGGCCTCCGGCTTGAGACGGTGTCGTAAGAGCGAGTTCCGGCAAATTTAGCCGCCCGGCAAGTTCTGTCCGTATTTCTCATAGACATGTTCCGATAGTGGACAGTGGCATCAAATTCAGGACAGATGAGGAGTTTTAGGTTTTCCAAGGTTTCTTTCAAAGCGAATTCAATACGTCAATCAACTGCCGTATCCGGCCATAGTCCCGGCGGTTAAAATTGAAGGCAATCCGCGTCAGGTCCAGCCGGTCCTTGTCCTCCAACTCTTCCGGCGTGGGTGGCACAACCTCCATCTTCCCCTCCAGGATGATGTCCGCAAAATCTTCGTTCAACGCCGCCAAGGCCGATTCGCTCGGCGCATTCTTCAGCCGGATCACAAACCGCTCCCGCACAAAACGCGTCGAATCGAAATTGCGATAGAACCGCGAAATAATCTTCACCGCTTCATCGGCGTTGTCGGTGATTTGATACAGATTCAGGTCGTCCGGCGAAATTAATTTGCCGCGCAAGAGATGCTCGCGCACGTTTTTGTCCCACGTTTTCCAATACGTGCCGCCCGGCTTGTCCATCAGCACCAGCGGCATGAGCTGGCTCTTGCCCGTCTGCATGAGCGTGATCGCCTCGTAACCCTCGTCCATGGTGCCGAAGCCGCCGGGAAACAGCACAATGGCATCCGAGTGCCGGATGAAGATCAATTTGCGCGTGAAGAAATACTTGAACGTGATCAGCTTTTTGTTCTCCGCAATCACCGGGTTGGCGCTCTGTTCCCACGGCAGCCGGATATTCACGCCAAAACTGTTTTCCGGCCCCGCACCCTCGTGCCCCGCCTGCATGATGCCCGGACCCGCGCCCGTGATGACCATGAAACCGGCCTCGGAAATTTTTTTGCCGAACTCCGCCGCCTGCTGGTATTCGGGTTTGTTCGGCAGCGTGCGGGCGGAGCCAAAGATGGTCACCTTGCGCTTGTCCGCGTACGGCGCGAAGATGCGGAACGCATAGCGCAACTCCCGCAACGCCGTCTGAATCACGCGCACATCACCCGTGTCCTTCACATCGGTGAGAATCTTCAACGCGTTCTCGATGATGTCCGCCACCTCGGGCTCGTTATAGCCGCCGCCCTTGAACTTGATCAGCTCTTCAATCCGGCTTCTCAATGGCGCGTCCGCCGGCGGTTTCTCGGTTCTTTTCATAATTGATTGGGAAAATCAGCATAACGGTGAAAATCCAAAAGGCAATACGCCCGTTGGCTGCGCCGTAATTTGCCTTTGGAGCGCGAGTTGTCCCAACTCGCAGCGTTCCGCCGAATCAAAGCGTGCCGCAGTTTTTCCAGCGGCTCTGCTTGCCCACGCGCTGCGGATTGGGACAATCCGCGCTCCCTAGGAATGGCGAATTAAGGCACTGCCCGCCCGTTCGCTGTCCGCCGCGCCGATGCATCCTGAAGGGATGCCGGAAATTAGCCGGGGGTTGAGCATAGCGATACCCCCGGTAAAGGAACAAACACGCCACCCGACCCTGAAGGGGTCGCGGACCCACTCGGCAGGCGAAATCCGTCCTCGTTCTCCTCCTCGATTTCCCATTGGATGTTGGATGTTGGATGTTGGATGTTGGATGTTGGATGTTGGATGTTGAATGTTGAATGTTGAATGTTGTTTGCGTGTTTTGGTCTTTCATTTCACCTCCGGCGGTTGATTTTCACCCGCCGATTGCTCTTCCGTCTCAAAATGGTGCGCAATGCGCCAGCGACGATCCTCTTCCGCCGTGCGCCCTGTTTTTGACGTTGCCGGTTCCACCTCGGTTGGTTTGATTGACTCGGATTGAGTCTGATTCGGACCTTGAACAACACCAGAACCCGCTCCAGCATCCCCACCTGTCGCAGCGCCGACGTTCGGTGCGAGGCCGACGTTCGGCTTTCCCTCCTCCGGCAAACCATAAATCTCCCGGATCGCCCGCCTTCTCTCCTCGCCCGTCGGCAAGGGTTTGCGGCCCGTGCCGTCACACGCCGTCGGGTCCTTCAACCACCGCTTCCGGCCAGTCTTGGATTTCAGCGGGTCAGACCACAAAGGTTCGCCAATCGGATTGCCCTTGGCCGCCGTGCCTGAACCGGTGGCGGTTTCCGTGCTGCGAGAACCTTCCGGCGGATCATCGGTTGTCGCCGAAGCCTCCTCTGTCTCCTCCGGCACCGCCCGGCCATAGATATCCGCAATGATCCGCCTGCGTTCCTCCGGGCTGATCTGGTTGTCACACACCGCCTCCCGCACCGCCGGCAGCTCCATCCAGGCGCTGAACAGGTCCACCAGCTCGGCCTGCGACTTCTCCCGCATCAATTCCAGCCGCTGACGCTCCACGCTCACCCGCGCCAAACTGGCGATGTCATGGGCCATGCCCCGCAACACGCGCAACTGGCTCTTAAATTCCCGGCTGGCCTCCCCCTTCCAATCCGTCAGCAACTTCGCGCAGCGAATCGTCAGCAACGTGGCCAAATGATCCCCCAACCGATGCTCGCCGGACTTGGACTTGGTCGCTTCCTGTAATTCATCCGCCTCGGCGGCCAGTTCACGGGCCTGTTCCAGCGCCTCCTGCCGGGCCAGCCACTCCCGGAACCCACCACCCGCCATTCCGAGAGGTTTTGAGCCACGATGGGCTTGCCCTCAAACTCTTCGGCCACCATGTGGCGAACCTCACGCAGGCCATTGAGCCAGCGAAGCAGTTTGGGGCCTTGCGCCCCGTCGGCCAGGCGTTGATTCAGTTGCTCCCGCACGTTACGCGGCAGCCGGGCGATCTTTCCATTTCGAATTCTCATAAGCAGGGTAGGTTTTTCGGCAGTGTCGTTGTAGTTCGTGCCCACCCGAGCGGATGGGCCGAATGGTCCGGACAAAGCTTGTCCGACCACTACCGGTATATTCCCTCATTCCCAGAAGAACCGTACGTTAGCCGCTCACGCGATTTTTCTGCCGAAACGTTGTTTTGATTTGAAGTGAGTATGAGTCACGACCACCCTCACCCAAACCCTCTCCCCCAGGAGAGGGCTTCCACGCTCCCAGCGTCTTTGAAAATCCTGCGGCTGGATTGGCCGGAGAATCATCCGCAAAATCCCGCGGCGCAAACCAACTTCGCGTCCGGGATCGGATTTACCAAAGGCATTTTATTTCAGGTTGCCAAATTGAATGACCAAACCGCCAATGATGATGAGTACAAGCCCGATCCACGTTGAGGCCGGGATGGACTCCTTGAAAATGTAGCGACCGCACAAAATACTCACCAAGGCGAAGAAGGCGACGTACACCCCGAGCAACTTCGAGAAATCCCACGACTTCGCCGAGTTGACAACCAGCCCGTAGGTACCGAGGATGACAAAGCCCGTGACGATGAAAAGCAAGCCCCCGCCGCGCAACCCACGGCGTATGGCGGCGTCGCCGCCCACCTCAAGCAAGGCAGCCACAATGAAGACAAGCCAGGTAAATAATGTCATAAGTGCGAATTTCGCCAACAGTCAATGGGCGGTAAATTTTGCGGTCTGTCATTTTCCAAGGGGACCGGTTTATTTTAACCCCTCTCCTTTGTCCAGCCTATTTGACTCGATGAAAACCCCAATTTCCACCACCTGAAACTGGATTTTTGCCGCTCAAAGATGTATGTTAACCTCGATTTTTTCGGCCCAAACCAAGCAAGTCACACCATGAGGCAAATTGCATCAACGCGGAATATTTTTCCCGCGATACTGGTCGCGCTGTTTTTGACAGCCGCCACCGGATATTCATTCACCGCGCTGTACGTCTTTGGCGACAGCCTCTCGGACACCGGACGCAACCCTGCGCCAGCGGGCACCAATTATTATGACGGCCGCTACTGTAACGGCCCGCTCTGGATCGAGTATCTCTCCACCAACCTCGGGATCACCTACAGCTATTCGAACAATTTTGCCGTGTCCGGCAGCACCACCTCCAATCTGCTGTCACAAATCGCCGGCTTGACGCCGGGCCCGGACCTCCAGTCCGGGCTGTTCACGCTCATCTCCGGTGGTAACGATTTCTTTTACTCCGCGGAAAGCCTGGGTACCACCAATTCCCTCTGGGACAATATGGTTACCAATGCCGTAAGAAACCTGACCAATGCCATCAGCGCCATTTACACCGACGGAGGGCGCGAATTGATTGTCGGCAACCTTGTCAATGTGGGGCAGACCCCGGCGTTCTTCCTCAAGTTCCCGGCCGGTTATGGAAATTTCGTGGACACGAAAGTGGCGTTGTTCAACACCTTGTTCGCCACCGCGTTGACCAATGTCCTGCAATACAGCCCCGGACTGCGCCTTTATTTTTTTGATGACAACCTGGGTTTCTCCAACATTTTGAACTCGGCCGCCTCGCTTGGCTTCACGGTCACCAACAACAACGACGCGCTGGATGACACGAATTTGACCGATAAGAGCTTCAACGGGCCGGGGGCGGACTACCTCTTCTGGGACGACGTTCACACCACCACCAAGGCCGATGCGTTGACCGCCGCCGCGGCCTACGAATTCGTTGCCGCCCAGTTGAGAATTGCGCCCAGCGGCACCAATTTCAATCTCAACGTCATCAATCTCTACCCCACCCTGTCCTACACCGTTCAAGGCAGCACCAATCTGACCACGTGGACGAATTACCAGACCATCACCGCCACGACCACCGACGCCACCCTGGTCTTGACGAACAAGCCGGGCACGAAGGCATTCTACCGTGTGCTCTATTAGAGCCGCAATCGCCATGCGCGACGCAAAACGGGCGCTCAAGCCGTGGGCACGGCGGATGCGTGAAGTTCACGCATTATGCGTGAATTCCACGCGCCACCAATCACCTTGGCATTTCTAAAACCCAATAAATACATCGAAATTAAACTGGCACAGCTTATGCCTGCAAAAAACACCCATGAAAATCCACCACCCACTCTTCGAATGTTTTGTCTTGGCTGTGGCCTTGCTGATTGCCTCCAGCGCACAGGCACAGAATTTGTTTGTGACGGAACGGTACGGGTACCATCTCTGAATACACGCCGGGCGGGGTGCCAAGCACCTTTGCCACCGGACTGGATCTTCCTTACGGACTGGCGTTTAACAGCGCAGGTGATCTTTTTGAAGCGGATCAAAAGAGCGGTGATATCTATGAATTCACACCCGGCGGAGTCAAAAGCGTCTTCGCTTCCGGGCTGGACCAACCCAATGGGCTGGCTTTTGACAGCTCGGGCAATCTGTACGTTTCGCAACTGGGCACTGGGCCGGTGAACACTGGCTTAATTACCAAAATAACGCCAAGCGGAGTGCAAAGTACTTTTGCCTCCGGGTTGAATCCCGGCGGGACCGGCTTGGCCTTTAACAACGCGGGGTATCTGTTTATGTCGGATGGTGAGGCTGGAGGCATCGATGAGTTCACACCAGGCGGGGTGCAAAGCACCTTTGCGACCGGATTGTTTAACCCGTTTGGACTGGCGTTTAACAGCGCGGGGGACCTGTTTGTGGATGCCAACGGCGGCAGCAGCGGCATCATCTATGAATACACGCCGGGCGGGGCGCGAAGCACCTTTGCCTCAGGATTGGGATTGTCCGAGGCACCGGACGGCCTGGCGTTTAACACTGCAGGCGATCTGTTTGTAGCGGATTACGACAGCCACAATATCTTTGAATACACTCCGAATGAAGTGCAAAGCACCTTTGCCTCCGGGTTGAATCACCCTGCGGGGTTGGCCTTTCAACCAGTTCCGGAACCCTCTTTATTGGCGTTACTGGCCGTCACTGCCACGGCACTGTTCTACCGCCGTTGCTACCGGCCACACTCGTGACCCTGGCCAGCGACGCCCAACAGTTCCAGCAGTTTTGCCTGGCTCCAACGCACCACGTCGCCTGACAAGAAATTCCCTTTGTCCCGAAAACTCACTCCCGCAACGTCGCCCTTGTCGCGCCGTTGCAGCGTGTCCGTGGTCAAACCCCCTTTCCCTTTGTTACTTCGTTACTTTGTTGTTCAAAAATCCGTGCAATCCGCGTCAAAAAACCTTCTCCGCGTATCTCCGCGCCCTTTGCACCTCTGCGCAAAACCCTCAAGCAGACGACTAATTCAGGCGATAATAAACATTAGCAGAACATAAATCGTAACACAATTGTAACATTTCTGTAACATTTGCCCGATTTTGGGCGATATTAGTGACATGAATGTGTTGTTATTTGCCATTCCACTTGGCATTGCCGCAGTATTTGCCTTCTTGATGTTGCGCGACGAAATGCGCTGACACCTGACGGCCATTCGCTTTACCCGGAACTCTTCCAAGAGGCTTCTGGGAGGTTTTTCTCCCCCAAATCAGAGTTCCATTCGGTCGCCGATTTTGGCTAAATGGCGTCTGTGAAAATCATCGGCATCATTCCCGCGCGGTTCGCTTCCACGCGGTTTCCCGGCAAGCCGCTCGCGCTCGTCGCGGGCAAACCCCTTATCCAGCGCGTCGTCGAGCAATGCCAGAAGGCCAGGTCTTTGACCGGAGTAGTCGTGGCGACCGACGATGAAAGAATTTACAACGCGGCACGCAAATTCTGCCCGGTGGAAATGACCCGCGCCGACCATCCCAGCGGTTCCGACCGCATCGCCGAAGTGGCCGGCAGACTTTACTGCGACGCCGTGGTGAACATCCAGGGCGATGAACCCTTGATTGATCCGTCCGTCATTGACGCCGTGGCCCGCGCCCTGGCGCGCAACGAAATGTCCACGGCTGCCACGCCCATTAAAAATCCCGCTGAATATGACAACCCGAATGTCGTAAAAGTCGTTGTCAACACCGCCGGTCACGCGC